>Ga0209416_1000123_pt1 | contig 87655 bp, 95 predicted proteins | sample RifGroF1_FD_184001 | JGI IMG/M metagenome (GOLD analysis project Ga0209416, IMG submission 184001) | Groundwater microbial communities from Rifle, Colorado, USA - Groundwater F1 (SPAdes) (version 2) | ecosystem: Environmental > Aquatic > Deep subsurface > Groundwater | place: Rifle, Colorado... | reverse complement strand
TACGGTTTATGCTTTGAAGAATTATGTGATAGATAATTATTATTTAAGAACAGCGATTAATACTTTCTTGAATGCGAAGTTAGATACGACCCTAGCGACAGCGATTTTAAGAACAAATTGGTCAACTGCATACACTGATAGATTAAAATGGGATGGAGGCGCAACTGGATTAGTTGCTGCTACTGGTAGAACTTCTTTAGGTCTTGGAACGATGGCTCTTACTGATTCTGTTTATATCAAGTCATTAATTGCATTGAAATTAAATATTGCTGATTCAACAATTTATGCAACGCAAGGGGATTTGACTACTGGACTTGCTGGTAAAGTTTCAGCGTCTCTTTATGACGCTAATTCAATTCTCTATGCAACATCTGATAACACACCAGTGGCATTAACCGTTGGTGCTTCTACAATAGTAGGAAGAAAATCTTCTGGTGATATAGTTGCTTTAACCGCAACAGAAACCAGAACAATTCTGAATGTTGCTGATGGGGCTAATGTCGGCGTGCTTCCAACAAGTATTTTGCGGGCAGCTAAAACCACACCCGAAATAGTAAGCAACAGTACAACTCTGCAAGATGATAATGCCTTGACCTTAGCGGTCGAAGCAAATTCAACTTATATAGTTGAAATGGAGTTAATTGTTGTTGCTAATTCTACAAGCAAATTCAAAGCAAGGCCCACTTATCCCAGTGGATCAACTTATGTGTTAGAATTATTATACACTACAACGGCAAGTGGAAGTTATGGCAACATCTCGGTTGACCAAACAACAAATATGATTGACGGTAATCCGCAAGCAGCAGATTCTAAATTTAGTGCAAGCGGCACTCTTGTGACGTCATCAACTGCCGGTTCGTTCACTTTGCAATGGGCACAATCAACCGCAGAGGTTTACAATACATACGTCTATACAGGTTCATCCTTAAAATTAACAAAGGTGGATTAAAATGAAAAAAATAATTTTATTCTTAATAATCTTTTCTACTTATTGTTTTGCCCAAACCTATGAATTAAAAGAAATACGCATAGCAAAAGACAGCGTTGGTACAACGACAGAAATAGTAGTTGAGATAAAAGAAGTGGAAACTGGCAACGTCTTTAATCTGGGGCTACCCAAAAGCGAGTGGTTAAAAACCGAAGATGAACAAGTGCAATTTGTAATTAATAAGTATAAGAATTTCGCAGCACTCAAAATAAAGGTAAACCAATTGTTGAAAAGAGAACCAACTGTAACCACGAAGAAAAGCAATAAGGTTTACAAATGACAGCGATTCTAAAAGAAAAAAAGAACAACAAAATCCACATTGTAGAGTTTACAGAGTTGCCAGCAGATTACATCAAAACTGTTGAAACTATAATTATGAAGAAGCAAGAGCTTAACGAAAAATATACAATTGAGAAGAAGTTTGAGAAACCCGAATGAACTTTTTAGATTGGACTAAGAAATACTCGGTTGCAATATCATTCTTATTCGGAGTGGTTAGAAAGTTATTTTATTTGAGGTCATTATGAAAAAGAGTGATTCATTAGAAAAAAGATTTTGGGCAAATGTTTTAACAACTGATAATAATAATTGCTGGGAATGGCAAGGGGCATTAAATACAGAGATATACGGAATAAGATATGGCGTCATTGGTCATAACTATAAAAGGAAATATGCTCATAGAATTTCTTACGAATTGAACAATGGGGAGATACCAAAGGGTATGTGTGTTTTGCATAAATGTGATAACACTTTGTGCGTAAACCCAAATCATTTATTTTTAGGGACTACGACAGACAATGGTGAAGATAGGGACAGAAAAGGAAGACAAGCTAAGGGCGAGAAACATGGCATGAGAAAATTAACCGAAGAACAAGTCAAAGTAATTTTTAGTGATAGTCGTAGTTCTCGGAAAATTGCAAAAGATTATAACATCAATAAGTCCCAAATTTTAAAAATTAAAAATGGAACACTCTGGCGTTGTCTAAATCTATTTTATAATAGTCAAGGTGGGATTCAATGAGTTTCTTGGATTGGGCTAAGAAGTATTCGGTGGTAATAGCATTTTTGTTCGGAGTTGCTACGGGTATACTCACTATGTATTACGGATTCAATTCAAGAGTTGAAACTTTAAGTTATAAGTTCGACATTATGCAGAAATCAATGGAGAGAGAGTTTGAGAATGTTTATGATGTTCTACATTTTCAAAAAGAGTCTATCAAAAGAATAAAGAAAATTAAATAGGAATTACTGTTATGGAACTAGAAAATGAAATCCTTCAAAGATTAACGAAAATTGAAACCCAACTTGATGGGTTTATTAAATATGTCAACGAAGATGTTACAGAAAAAAATTCAGACCACGAAAAGAGGATTCGTTTTCTTGAGCGATATGCTTTTATTCTTTTAGGAATATTCAGTCTTATAGTTCTAATAATAGATAAAACAAAATAATCACAAATTAAAGGGACAAAAAGTGATAATTAATAAAGTTGATAGTACTGTTTTATTAACGAAAGAAGAAGCAATTATATTTTTCAAGATTTTAGAACATACTTGCGGAGACTATTTGAGAGGTAGAGGTCTTCTAACAGAGGAAGAGCTAAAGTTAACCTATGATATTGATATACAATTTTTAGAACTTTATCTCTCAACAAAAAATCCAGTTTTAGAAGTAAATAGATAAAATAGAACATTCACAAATCAAAGGAGAAGTTATGCAATCTATATTAGATTTTCTTAGCGGGAAAAAAAGCTACATCTTGTTAGCAGTTGGACTTATTTTCAACGTAGGCGTTCTACAAGGTTGGTGGGCTACCGATAATGCTACATGGCAATCAATAGACACCTTGATAATCGCCTTGCTCGGCGCTTCGTTCCGAGCTGCGGTCACTAAGTCAAGTCCGAATCAATAATGAACTGGCAAACCCTAACAGCTATCGGCATTGGAATTTTAGTATTCGGGACAATATGTTTCTTGCTTGGAAGGTCAAGCAAAATGCCTGATCCTCCAAGTATTGTTATTAAGGAACATTTTGTTCACGATACAACATACGCAAAACCTAAACCACCAATAATAATACATGATACGACCTATGCAACCAAAACCAAAACAACCATTACCGATTCAATTAGCGGAACAAAATCGGGGGCGAGTTATAAGATTAAACATACCATTACCGAAATTGATAAAGACCTTGAGAAATATCCTTCATCTTGGAAAGTAGATTTTATTCCACCTCCCGAAAGGATAATTAAAGAAACAGTTACAAGAGATTCCATTAGGACAATAACTGAAACTAAATTTGTGAGCAGACCCTTTTTTCTTAACGAATGGTTTTACGTTTCATTGTTTGAACTTCTCATAACAGTATTAGCAATAATATTCTAATAAACTCTTGACTTATTATATATTAACTCTTGACAAATGATGTTTTATTTTATATGTTTGTGGTGAATTAAAAAAGGAGAGTAAGATGCAATACCGTCAAGGTGATGTATTTGTAGAACAAGTTTCTTCAATTCCGCAAGATGCAAAAAAGCAAGAGAACAAAGAAAAAATTATTCTTGCGTGGGGAGAGGCAACGGGACATCATCACTCAATCGAAGTTACAGAAGCAACCGAATCATTTGTGGACTCTGCCGGACTTTTATATTTAAGTCTGCAAGAAGAAACCACCCTCACACACCAAGAACACGCACCAATAAATATTCCAGAAGGATTTTATCGTGTTACAATCCAGAGAGAATATAGTCCCGAAGAAATTAGAAATGTTTTGGATTAGTTATGATAGACAAACTAACCCCAGAACAAGAAGTGTTAATTCCGATTGTCCGAGAAGAATGGGAAAATTGTTTTTACAAACTACCCAGATTTGATGAGGGCGTTATACAAGACGTAATCCCTAAAATCTATGGCAAGCCTACGAAGATTTGGTTTTATAATGGATCACCATTCGGGTTGCAGATACTTGTTAATGTTTTGCAGAACATCTGGCAGGACATCGAGCAGAACATCGAGCAGGACATCTGGCAGAACATCTGGCAGAACATCGAGCAGGACATCGAGCAGAACATCGAGCAGAACCTCAGGCAGAACATCGAGCAGGACATCTGGCAGAACATCTGGCAGAACATCGGGCAGAACATCGAGCAGAACATCGAGCAGAACATCTGGCAGAACATCGGGCAGAACATCGAGCAGGACATCTGGCAGAACATCGGGCAGAACATCGAGCAGAACATCTGGCAGAACATCAGGCAGAACCTCAGGCAGAACATCGAGCAGGACATCTGGCAGAACATCGGGCAGAACATCGGGCAGAACATCTGGCAGAACATCGGGCAGAACATCGAGCAGAACATCGGGCAGAACATCTGGCAGAACATCTGGCAGAACATCGAGCAGAACATCGGGCAGAACATCTGGCAGAACATCTGGCAGAACATCGAGCAGAACATCAGGCAGAACATTAAATATAATATTTTTGGTTGGTATATAAGATGTGATGACTTAGGGTGGGTGGCGTTTTATGATTATTTCCAAAGAGCTAATTTGTTAAAATATAATAGCCCTTTGTTTGAAGACTATAAAAGATTGGTGGGTTCGGGGGTCTTTTCGTCTATTCAATTTGAAAATATTTGTTTTGTCTGTGCGTTACCGATCTCAGTAAAAGTTGATGACAGAAAAAGACTTCATTCAATAAATTCTCCAGCAATAGAGTGGAAAGATGGATGGGGATTATATTTTATACACGGCGTTACAGTTCCAGAATATGTAGTGATGAATCCAGAAAAAATTACGGTTCAAGATATTGAGAAAGAAGAAAACGCAGAAATCCGTAGAGTAAAGATTAACAGATATGGTCAAGATAAATTTTTGAAGGATTCTGGTTCAATAAAAGTTCACGAAGACGACTATGGAACTTTGTGGAAAAAAGATTTGCTAAATGACGAACCGATAATAATGGTAGAGTTAATCAATTCCACTCCAGAGCCAGACAACTCATTCAAACATTATTTTATAAGAGTGCCCCCAACGGTTAAAACGGCTCACGAAGCGGTCGGATGGACGTTCGGGAAAACAGACAAAAATTATTCACCATTAATAATGAGTTAAATTTTAAGCCGTTGTTTGGGAAGAATTTGTTTTACGACAAGTTCAACTCTCGCCCTTTCAGCGGCTGACTATTTTAGATAATTTATGAAGTTTGAAACGAAGTTCAGCATTGTAATAGTCCTAATTGTGATTTTCTTTTTATTTTATTCTTTGTTTTTATTTTATTCTTTGTTTTATTTATTGAGATAAATTAGGAGATATGTTGAGATAATTTATGATACTAAAACTCGAAAGATTTTATAGTACAAACGATGCAACTCTCGGATCTCTCTCTATTAACGGTCAATTTGAATGTTATACTTTAGAGGATGAGTATAGAGAGAAGAAAATCCATTCGGAAACACGCATACCGCAAGGCACATATCAGATTAAGCTACAAAACGATGGAACAATGACGCTGAAATATGCTAAGAAATTCCCAGACACGCACAAAGGGATGTTGTGGCTTCAAGATGTTCCGAACTTCTCTACAATTTATATTCACATAGGTAATACAGACGATGATTCAAGCGGATGTATTCTTGTCGGGAAAAATTACAATAAGAAAGAAATGAAGTTGTCTGCTTCAACGATTGCTTACAGAGAACTATATCCGAAAGTTACTGAAACATTGGCTCACGAAGAAGTGTTTATAGATATTGATGATTTAGATAAAAATATATGAAAAAGAAAACCCCAGAACGATTGATGGCAGAAATTATCTCTGCTGTTGGTGGACTTGGTTGGACGATTGCCTTGAACCACAAAGCTAAGGCGATCAAATATTTAATCATTGGCGAAGATAAAGAAATGAAGAAAATATTGGAGAAATTAAATGGCAAAACAAAAATCATCTGAATGGATTAAGGGTAAAACTTGCTGGCTCTATTATGGCAAAAACAATTATTATTCTTTCGGGACGGTAAACGGAAAAAGTTTTCTGCTTATATCGGGGGATGTAGAGCTTGACAACGGTTCTTTTTTTAAAGTAACTAATTTTACAGAAGCAAAAAAAATCGTAACTTCATTTGAAAAATAAATTGAGGATATAATGAGAATTGGTGTGTCGGATTTTGAGATGAGCGGGTTCAAGGCGGATAGTTCAATACTACTTTGTTGTTCTATTAAACAATATGGGACAAAGGGCGTTAAAACTATTCGAGCAGATAAATTTAAGAATTGGAAACATCACAAAACAGAGGAAAAAGAATTTATTCAAGCAGTATCAGAAGAACTTGATAAATACGATATACTAATATTCCACAACGGAGAACGGTTTGATAAGAAATACTTCAATGCAAAATGTATGCAGTATGAACTTAGACCGATTTTCAGATACAAGAAACTAATTGACCCGATACAGCTTGCATGGAAACATTTAAGTCTGGGTAGAAATAGTTTGGCGGCGTTAATAGATTATTTACAAATACCCGTTAAGAAAACGCCTATTGAACTTCACAAATGGTTGATGGCTGCATTTGAAGGCGATGCAAAATGTATGGACTTAATAGTAACCCATTGTGAGTACGATGTAATTACATTAGAAAAAGTTTATGATAAACTAAGACTATTAATAGATAAAATTGATACACGCGGAAGTGCATTTTGAGTAAACCACAAACCATAAATGAACTGGCTAAAGAACTTGGCTATTGTACAAGGCACGTTCGGGACATAGCGAAAGAAATGGTAGACAAAGGCGAGTGGGTAATTGTTAAAGTTCCAGACCCAGAACATTTGATTAATGCTTATATGAGAAAATCAAAAAAGAAATGGACACCTACAAAACCGAGAACATAAATTTAGACGTGATCAACCGAGACGTAATCATAGATGAGTTCTATGCGATAGTCTTTTGGCTTGCGACTATACTCGGTTTTACGATAGAAGTTCCGGCATCATATTACGAAGTTGTAAAAGAGATTGAGAATGAAGCAGAGGAACTTGAAAATACGAGAGATATAAATTAATGGAACTTGATAGATCAAAAATACTCGCTGAAAAACTACTCCAAATAGAAGGATTAGGTTACGATGACAAACTTAGAATCTACATCGAAGAAATCAGAAAATTCAGAGCCGAAATCGAAGCCAAAAACATTACGCCAATTATTGAGAGAGCTACCAATATTGACGCTGATAATCCTTTGCGAATACTTGCTAAAGGAGATTGCGAGATTCAAGGGTTGCCACCCAATATTATTGCTCTCACAACTGAAAGACAATTTGATCCCGAAGATAAAATAGGAGAGGGCTAGATGCCTGATGTAACAATGTGCAAAGGTTCTAACAAAGAATCATTCCCGCTATCTGTTGAGGTTGGAGTGACAGAAGACTTTGATTGTCCCTTGAGAGAAACTTGTTGGAGATATAAAGCTAAAGCAAGCGAACAACAAAGTTATTTTGTAGGACTCCCTTATGATAGAGAGAAAGAAGATTGCGAACATTATTGGTATCACCCGAAGTTGAGATAATTGATAAACACAGCAGATTAACAAAAGTGTTCACTAAGTATATTTGTAAAGTAAGCAATACAAAAAGTTTAACTAATTGTTCTTTAATGACAATGATGCTAAAGAGTGAATCGAAATCCTTGATTCTTCGGAGAATGGTTTTCCAAACCAAACTCACACCCAGCAGATAGGGTAACACGCATCCGTAATAAGGCGGTTGAAACGACATCAAGGGTTAGTCCTTGTTGCAAGCCGTAAAAAGGGTCTGCCATTGTCTTTAATTTTTATGTTAGCCAAACCTAACGTATAGAAGGAAAACGATTATATGGAACCACCAATCAAAGTTTTAGAAGCTCTCTTAAAAGAAGGCAAGATTGATTTTATAAACATTAATCTTGAACAAATCGAACAATTGATAAAAGATGAATACGATAAGCAAGAGGACGAGTTTTTGTCGTTTATGAAAATCCCATATACACCACCGAGTTTTTCTGTTGGATTTCATCACGACTGGGATAGTTTAATTTTTTGGCGACAAATGAACTGGAGAAATTTTACTTTGATAAGAATAGACGGAGAAACAAACGGCTATTCTAAATATTTAGAGTTAGAAATTGCATTGCTCGGATTCCACGTAGAGATTAATTGGTATAGAAGTCATGGCGATAAAACCTAACACAAAGACCTCAATAGTGTTAGTTATCCCTTACACCGCCACTTACACCGCCACTTACACCCACATTTACACCGCCATCAAAATAAATTTATTTTTCTCTTGACATTGAATAACAGTTATGTTATTTTTCGGTTGTCCAATAAATAAGGTTTGCAAAGATGAAAAAGAAAATCACAATTAACGTCAATAACTCTACAATCAGAATCCCTTCGGAGTTCACAAAGAAGTTCCGCACTAGCAAAAACCACACAAAATTAAAAGCAGAAATGATTTATGATGAACCCAATATTTGCACGGAAGAAAGTTTCATCATTTTAATAAAGAGGAATAAATGATACCAATTACAGAGAACCTCGATAAGAACGATAGAAATTTAAGATTCTGTCGTGAACTTAGAGAGGACATCAATAAAGATTTCCCTCACGTTGCAGTGTTTCTTGATTCACCTAAAGATTACACTGTGGTGGTAACAGGGGATTATTACGAGTGGTGCAAGAATTATGTAGAAAGACACTGTAAGATTAAAAAGGAAATTGTATGAAAGAGTTGATCCAACAAATAGAAATATTCTTTATGAACCTAAACGATTAGTGGCTTGTGCTGTTTGCAATGTTCATATTCATTGCCTTCACAGCGAGGACGGTAATAGATATTTATAAAAAAACCAAAAGATTATAGGGATTAATATGTGGGAATTTATTTCTTGGGTTGAAAAAGATAATCACGTTTTATTCTTAACCGCTAATGATGTTTTTAATAGCGAAAGAGGAAAAGAACTAAGAGATTTTTATAAGTCCCCATGTGATTACGTGGGGCATGGTGCAATCAGATTCTTTTATAATTTCAAAAATGGCGCAGAAAGAGAATGTACTGATTTCTCAACGCCCGATAATTTTCCTGATGAGATTGTTGACGCTATTAAATTGGGGGAAATGGCTGGATTGGGAGTAGCAAAACAACTTTTGACTAAATCTGCTTGGGCAGTATACCTGAAAGTCATACAATTAGCTGTGGTAGAATACCTGAAAATTAAACAACTCTCTTTTGCAGAATACGAGAAAGTTAAACATTCCGCCTTGACAGAATACAAAAAAGTTGAACACTCCGCTTTCTGGGATATATTCAAGATTAAGGAAAACAGAAATCCAAAATGGAGATAAAGTGAAATCCAAGAAATTAACAAAGTCTCTTGCTTATTTCTTTCACCAAGCAATATTAAAATCATATTGAACTAATAAAATAAAATGGAGAACTAATTATGACGCTTGAAGCCGAGAAAATCCAAGACGTTCTCGATACAATAGAGAACCTTGAAAGAATGGAAGACGAAAACGGGAGTCTCACGGTTGATGAAGCCAGTGAACTTTTCATCTTGAGAGATATTCTTAGAGGAATGGGGCAAATCTGTTCTAATTGTGACGGAACGGGTCGTATCGTTGACCAGAAACGAATTAATCCACAATCAATAGATCAACCGTTGACCTGGTGTAGTCAGTGCGGTGGAGTGGGAACCGTATGATAACCGATAAATTAGTTAAACTTGAAGAAATGATAAACGAATGTATTGTCCGCATAAATCGTTTTGATACGATGTTATCAAGAAAAGCGGTGTATCGTAAAATCCCAGAAGTGTCTGATAATATTTCGAGACATATTGTAGATTTACAACGAGCACTACCCAGATTAAGGATAGCATTTGATAGAGAATTGGAAAGAATAAAATTCAAACCGAAGAAATTTACTATTCTTGACGAAATTATATGTGATAATTGTGGATGGACTGGTGGTATATTAGACTTAATTAGTCCAGACGGACTCGGCGAAGACAGATATATTGACTGTTGCCCTAAATGTGAAAGTAATAAAATTCAAGAGATAGGAGAATAATATGAAGATAGAGATTAAAGAAATTCTTGATGCTAACACTATCAGAGTAACGACTCCCGATGAACGATGGTATCAATATCCTAAAACCAAAGAATGGTTTGCTTCGAGCACTTGGATAAGCTCCTATGTCCCTAGCAAACAACTTGCAGTATGGATGGCAAAGACCGGATTTGATGAGGCGGAAGTCATTAAAAAAGAAGCTGGCGAAAAGGGTTCAAGGGTTCACAAAGGACTTGAAATACTTATTGGCGAAGGGGAAGTCTTTCATAACGATTGTTTTTCTGATGGAGAGGGCAACACAAAAGAAATAACAGCCGAAGAATATGAAGCGATTATGTCTTTTTGGAGTTGGGCTAACGAAGTCAAACCAAAATTCCTCGCAAGCGAAAAAACAATCTTTAATGAAAAATATCAATACGCTGGCACACTTGATTGTATGGCTGAAATTGACGGACAAATTTACTTAATAGATTTTAAGACTTCGGCAAACATTTATTTATCTCACGAAGTCCAAGTAAGTTCATACTTTCACGCAGACGATATTAAAGCCGACAAGATGGCAATACTCCAAGTCGGCTATGGTAAAAATCGGAAGGGCTACAAGTTCACAGAGATTGAAAATAAATTCGGATTATTCCTTTCTGCTCATAGTTTCTGGGCAGAAGAAAATTTAAATAAACACCCTAAACAAAAAGACTATCCAGTGTCAATTAAATTAAAGGAGAATTAATATGCCAGTAGGAACATCAGAACAAAAAACTTACTTAACTATTGCCTATGGCAAGTTGAGGGAAAGATGCAAAGAGGGTGAGCCTAACGCTGTTTGGAGAGAGTTTGAAGGCAAGGGTTCATTCGCCAAAGAATATCAGTGGATTGAAGGGCGTATATCCAAAATATATTACAAAGAATCGAAGGAATACGGAAACTCCTACGAGGTCACGATTGACGATGATGTTAACCTTTGGAATGTATCGTTCAAAGAGAGCACAAAATATTGCCAAGATTTTCTTGTAAAACTCCCAAATATTAATGTCTCCCAAGTCGTTAAACTTACTCCTTATGAAATGAAAGGAGACGATGGGAAAGATAAGCGTGGAACTTCAGTAATGCAAAACGCAATTAAATTAAAGAATTTCTTTTCACAAAAAGAGGGAGAGACTTGGGTGTATAGAGAAGGATTCCCAGAACCGAAAAAACCAAAACTCTCTGACAAAGAGTGGAAAATTTATTTGATTGAGATTCAGTGCTTTTTAATGGACTATGTTAAGGCGCACATTATTCCTAAACTAAACGATCCAGCCGTAAGACTCGGAATTGAAGAAGACAAAGAACAAGTTGGTAGTTTTGAAAGGACAGAGCAGATAGATGAGGATGGATTACCGGATTCGGGTTCGGATTTGCCATTCTAATAAAGAGCCTTGAATGACACAACCAATAAAAATATTTACTGGGGTAACAAACGGGATTCCACACGACAAGGAAACGATTGATAATGCCTACAAATATTTTGAAGGTATAGGGATTGACATAACAATCGAAAAGCATAAGACAAAGCGAAGCAATGTACAGAATAATTATCTTTGGGGCGTTGCGTGGACTTTAATATCAGACTTTATCTTGAAAACTACAGACAAGAAATTTAGTCTACAAGAAATCCACGATCATTATAAGAGCAAAGGATATTTTGGGTTTAAGACATCTCCAATAACTAATGATGATATTCCTAAAGGATCAAGCGAGTCAACTACATTTGAGTTCTCACAAGCCAAAGACAGGATACAAAAAGAATGGGCAGAGAAGGGGCTTGTTATCCCAGACCCAAATCAAACAGAGTTCTTAGATGAACCTAAAGAGCTTTAATAATTAAGTGTTTACAAAACTATGGTAGAGAAACTAAGAAAATGAACGAGAACGGAAAACCCGAAATTGACCGAACTAAAAGCGAGGTCGGAGTACAGCCGGAAGTTATGCCGAAAATTGCGGGAAAGGAAAAACTAATTGACTTAATAATAAGTTTTGGCGAAGCGAAAGTTGATACCGGGTATTATTCAGACGGGAGTAATGCCCAGAATAAAGCAGAAAATAAAGCGGATAGATATTGGGCAGAAATAGTCAAAATTATTGATAGCAATTTTACGGCATAACGGAGTGGCAACTAAAACGCAAAAAATTAAAGAGAGAAATTGAATTGAAAAACAAAACTAACATACCTAAACAACTTAGAACCGAGACAGATATTTTTTGTCGTTTTGAGTTTTTAGTTATAATTTTTTTGGCGAAAGGAGAAAAAGATTATGAAAGAAAAATACTTAGAAAAACGAATTTGGAAATTATTTAAGCTGGATAGAAGAGAAATTAATAAAGCTGAAAGGCAGATTGAATCAATATTAATAGATGTTTACAATTGTGGCAAAAAAGACGGATGCCAAATGGAAAGAAATAGAATTAAAAAACTATTGCCATAAGCCAAAAACAATTAGAACGGAGTTACAACTTACCGTAATCCGGTAAGAAAATATTAACCAAAATTAAAAAGGAAATTTAAGATGAAAAAAAATGAAAATTTAACCGAACAAAAAAGTAATTCCGGTACAGTTGTTGGTTCTACGGAAACCGGCGGTCAGAATGACGGGTATATAAAAATTATTACCGCTATACAATTGATACAATATTTTACAGCAAGAATTGAACTGGTGCGTAGTGAACTAATGGTTGTTGGTGCGGACAATAAGAACGTATATGAAGTTGGTAAAAAGCAAAAAGATTATTTAGAAAATATTGCGAAGAGATTACACAAATTGGCAGAGGATGTTGGAGATTATTGTAATAACTGCGATATGGTTGAGGAGATAGATGAGAAATTAACTAACGCGGCTTACGAATTTTTACAAGGGAAAATAAGATAGCCGGTTTTCCGTAGAACGGCTGTGGCAAATAAGCGGAGAACGGAAAATGACAACCAAGTGGATGTTTTTAACACCCTTAAGATTTCTGGCAAGTTGCCTCTGGAACTTGTCGGAATTTACTGGAATAAGTTTAGGCAAATATGGTATTACAATATTTAATTTAATGATGGGGCAACGAGCAACTAAAATTAATAAACAACAATAAAAGTTCTTCCGCTTGATTTGCTTGTTAGGCAGATTTTTGCGGAAGTGAAGGAGAAAATAAAAATGATACGAATTAGAATTGACGAACAAACAGTAATAATACTTGGCTATGATGAATGCCAAATTAATGATGGAGTTGCGCCCAACAAAGTATTATCAAGTGGAGTTATTAATAAAGGTTATAAAGACAGCAATGAACACGAACCAATTTGCTATGTGGTGATAACTGATTTTATCAATTTAATAGAAGAAGACGTGCCCACTGATGGCAAGTGGAATGTTAGCAAAAATTCTGCCTAACGATGTTGCAAATAATGCGCCGAAATAAATAAATGAAAAACTATAAACTAAATAATGCCAACAATCTTAACCCAAATCAACAGACCTCGAATGAGGTCGCATTGATTTGCGGGTTATGTGGTTGGGCGTGGAGATGAGAAAATGAAATTTACAAAACTGACAGCAGAAAATTTACCAGAGCCGAACAAGTTGGTGTGGATCAAGAGGGTAAAAGAGAATAGAATTTATTTGGGTCACAGGCAAGATAAACCATACATAGTCAACGAAGACCCTTCAAGAGATTGTTACTGGATAGCCAACCCGCAACATAATATGCTTTGGTGCGAAGGGTATGAATTAAAATTCTACAATAGTTTTTCAGACGTTACAGTTGACAGTTGGGCTGATTTAGATTTACCAAATGCTAACGCCCAATCCACATAACAGGACGCGGGCTTACCCGTTGCGGGAGAAACAACGAAGACTAAATTGAGGTTAAGATGGATATTTCAAAAATAAATAAGTGTATTGATCACATAATCGTTCACGATGCATATCGGATGCACTATGGCTCTGTCAAATGTTTGGAATTAATCAAAAACGAAGTTGACAAAAGCAATCGGGTACAGCCCGAAGTTAAACCAGCAAACGGTGGACAATTGTTGATAGATGCTTTTGAGGAAGCAATAAATAACATAAATAGTGAAGAATATTCCCGAAAAGATTTATTTAATGAACACACAAAAGAACACTTAGCATTTATTGAAGGGATGTTTTGGGTGGGACGCAGATTGCATGAAGCAATTTTAAAAATTAATCCCGACTATCAATTACCTTTTGAAGATAGCCGTTTGTCGGTTTAACTACTGTATAGGCGGAATCAAGGTTTAAGTAATTATGAATAAAGAAGTTAAATATTTGACAATCAAAAACTGCACATACGATGGGCACACGAAAAAGAGTTAGTATAAAGTTACCAGAACTACTTTTACAAAAGGCAGATGAGCTTTGCAAAAAGAAAGTTGTTACCAGAACAAATTATATCGAGGGACTTATTCGTGCAGATCTTGAAGAAAATGGTATTGACTTTGAACCACCGGAAGAATATAAGTTAGAAGATTGGTGGGATGAAAAAGATAATCTAAAGAAAAAAAATAAAATAGCATGAAAGAAATCACTTGCAGAAAAATAGTCCTTGATTGGTTGAAAGAGCAAACCAATGGAACCGTGATCGCACACCACATAATAGATGCGAGCTTGCCCGAATACGGGAAAGAAATGAATGCTTATTACTCGCCAGCAACTTTCCATAGGAATTTCTGTTGGCTGAAAAATGAGCCAGATACTTTGCGAGAAAACGGAATTGAACTTGAGCCATTAGTTGAGGGTGCGGGCAAGGTCAATAAGTGGAAAATTATTTTATTAGAACAACAAATAGAACTGGAGCTAAGATGGACTATCTGAAAGACAAACTAACCACTGTAACAATTTGTGCGAATGAATGTTCCCATCATACTGGTTGGTATAGTAACTTGGAGGTTTCTTTTTTCTTCGGATTATTCTCCACAACCATAAGAATATACGCTTGCTCTTTGTGCGGTAAGATTTTACAAGGCAATGAACTTAAAAAATTTAAGGAGAGCAAATGAATACGCAAGTAAAATCACATTGGCGATTAGTTTGGCGAACTTTCAAAAAAGCAATTAAGGTAACAATAGGTATTTTCTTCCAGATGCTTAGGGCTAATCTTTACTCAATGAAGGTTTTCCGACATTTAGAGAGACAGCGAGAATTATTTTCGTTAATTTCAGATGATGGGAAATAGTTGTTGATTATAAAGAGATAAAATTTGTATAAGTTTAATACTGCTTATAAATGTCCGTTCTGTTCTAAACATTTTGTCGTTGTCGTTGGTGCAGGACAATTCAAGAGTTATTTGCCTGTTGAGATTGTTACTGGGGACGAAGTTTATGATTCAATATACGACAAATCTAAAGGGCACAAGTCCCATTTATTAAACTGTCCACAGATGCAAGAGCGATGGGAGGGGATAAAAGAGAAACTTGATAAACAATTAAATCCGAGATTGAAGATAAAATAGTTTGACTTTAATTGAGAATTTGTTAAATTACAATTAAGGAAAAGTGAGTTTACATGGATACCGACAATTTAGAAAATAATAGCCCTAAGAATTTAAGTTGCAATTCTTTCATTAGACTTGCTTTTCCCCACTTATCTTTGCGGGGCATTTTTTATTTTATAAAGGCAGATTTCGTGAAGGTTAAATGAAAAAAGTAATAAGCGAAGAAAAGAAACCAATCAAAATGTGGTTGGACATAATTGAAGATTCGGCTTTACAACAGGTGAGAAATTTAGCCAATCTCCCGTTTGCTTTTAGACATATTGCGATTATGCCCGATGCACATTCCGGCTATGGTATGCCCATAGGTGGAGTTTTAGCAACGAACAAAGTCATAGTACCAAATGCGGTAGGCGTGGATATTGGATGTGGCATGTGTGCCGTTAAAACTAATTATGAAGAAATAGACAAAGATATTCTTCAAAAAATTATTAACCAGATTAAAGAGGTTGTTCCGGTTGGATTTGCGCATCAAGAAAAAAGTCAAGGATGTATGCCAATGCCAGAGGATTTAAGCAGTCTGAAAATTATAAGTCAACAATTTTTGGCGGCGGACAAGCAAATTGGGACGCTCGGCGGTGGGAATCATTTTATTGAAATCCAAAAAGGGAATGACGGATTCATATGGATAATGATTCATTCGGGTTCAAGAAATTTAGGCAAAAGAGTTGCAGACTATTATAATAAAGTTGCAGTAGAAATAAATGAAAGATATTTTTCTTCAATTCCCAGACAATGGGAACTTGCATTTCTTCCGATAGAAACAGATGAAGCAAAACAATATTTTAATGAAATGAAATATTGTGTAGAGTTTGCTTTTGCCAATCGAAAATTAATGATGGACAATATTAAAAAGATATTTATCGGGACATTAAAAAACATTACTTTTGATAATATAATAAACATTGCTCATAACTATGCGGTATGGGAGAATCATTTTAGCCAGAATGTTATTATACATCGTAAAGGTGCGACACGAGCTTATGAAGAAGAAGTTGGAATTATACCAGGTTCAATGGGAACAAAATCTTATATTGTGCAAGGATTAGGAAATCCAGAATCATTTAAGAGCTGCTCTCATGGAGCGGGTCGGATGATGGGGCGTAGAGAAGCACAAAGGACACTTAATTTAGAAAACGAAATAGATATTATGAACAGTCAAGGAATTATTCACGATATAACATCTATAGATCAACTTGATGAAGCCCCAAATGCTTATAAAGACATTAATTTAGTAATGGAAAATCAAAAAGACTTAGTAAAAATACTTGTCGAATTAAAACCCTTAGCGGTAATTAAAGGATAATGAAGAATAATTTTTACAACAAAACCAGAGGTGAAAAATGCCAGTACAAATAATTAAAATTGATGATGTAGAATACATCAGAAAAGACAGTATCAATGAATCAAAACAAGCCGTGAATGTTGACGGACTTAAAGGGGTATTAATAAGAAGTTATGCTGCAGGAGTACATTTCGGTTATTTGAAAGACGAAAAATTTACTTCTTCGGGTAAGGTTGTAACTTTATTAAACACCCGGCGAGTTTTTTATTGGGAAGGTGCGGCTTCGTTATCTCAAATGGCTCTTGAGGGCGTTTCAAAACCAAAGACTTGTAAATTTTCTGTGCAACTTGATAGCAATGAAATAGTAAATGTGATTGAAACAATCCCTCTTACAGAAAAAGCATTATTAAATTTATATGGAGTTGCCGTATGGAAAGTGTAAAAAGTTCCGGTGACGGTTCCGGTGACGGTTCCGGTTCCGGTTACGGTTACGGTTCCGGTTACGGTTCCGGTTCCGGTGACGGTTCCGGTGACGGTTACGGTGACGGTTACGGTTCCGGTTCCGGTGACGGTTCCGGTGACGGTTCCGGTTCCGGTTACGGTCACGGTGACTAAGAAATCTTTTTTTTTTTGATAAACAATTAAATCCGAGATTGAAGATAAAATGATATTTGACAAAGAGAAGATTTTTTGTATCTTTACGATGTGAATTTTGAAGATTGTTCTAATTCACAAAATTTTGATAGCGTTGAGCAAAGCAACGGAAGAATTTGAGGTTAATCTCTCAAATTAATACCCTTATTTCACTGACTTTGCCAGATGATTTAAGGGTATTTGCGTTTTAAGAGGTGATATGTTTAAGAAATATCAACATATTGATTTGATATTAAATAAAATTTCTTTATATTACATCTAAATTTAGAAGACGTTCGCCATATCGAATGGGAAAGTTCAAGTTAATTTACTTGGATAGAAAACCTTTATTTTACAATATATGGATTGTAAAATGAGGTTTTTCTGTTTATATAGAGAGAAAGTGCAGGGCATATATAAAATTACAAATATTCTTGATAACAAAATATATATTGGTAGTTCTATTAATATAAGCAATAGAATTAAACAACATTTTTATATGCTTGAATCAAATAAACATAAATGTTCACATTTGCAAAATGCTTTTAATTTATATGGTAGAGAGGTATTCAAACACGAAACATTAGAAGAAATCAGAAACAACGATCAACTATTAACCAGAGAACAATATTTTTTGGATTTATTCAAATCATATAATAGAACTATTGGATATAATGTTTGTCTAAGTGCTTCACATTCAAGGCTTGGCATTTCTCATACCGCATTAACTAAAGAAAAAATAAGCAAAATATTCAAAGACAAAAAACTAAGTCCAGAACATAGAGATAAAGTTATAAAAAATCTGCAAACAGGCAAAGAAATGTCTTCGGAATGTAGAACGAGACTGGGCAATGAAAGAAGAAAATTGAAAGCTATAGATATAGAAAAAATCATTGTTTTATATCAACAAGGATTAACGCAGAAAGAAATTGCTATAATTTATAATTGCTCAAAAATGTTAATAAACAGAACTTTCCTTAGATTATATAAAGAGAATAGAATTAAAAAACGTTCTGTTGAAACGAAAGAACACGTTCTTTGGGAAATTAATAATTCTGCTTTGCTTCAATCGCAAATCGCAACCAAATTAAATATTTCCCGATCTTTGGTTACACATATAAAAAACAATTTAGGAGACCAATATGGGCTTTAGACGCTATCAACACATCGAAAGATATGGCAATGCAGAAGTTGAAGGGATTGAATTTGGGAACTGTTATATCTTCCCTAAGATAGACGGTACAAATTCTCAACTTTGGTTTGAAGACGGACTTATTCTAGGCGGGTCAAGAAATAGGACTTTAAGTTTAGAAGACGATAATCAAGGATTTTGTGAATGGGTCGCTCGTCAAGATAATTTTGCATACTTCTTTTCTGAAAATCCGTATCTTAGACTTTATTTGGAGTTTTTAGTCCCGCATACTCTAAAAACCTATCGAGAAGATGCTTGGCGAAAAGCATATGTTTTTGACGTGTCCGTTCTTAACGGGGAAGACGAAGAATTTCTTTCCTACGAAGTTTATAAGCCAATATTAGAAAAACATAACATTGAATTTATCCCGCCGATTTGTTCTATTAAAAATCCGACTTATGAAGACTTAATACAAAAACTTGATTCTAATACCTATCTTATAAAAGACGGCGAAGGATTTGGCGAGGGCATAGTTATAAAAAATTATGATTATCACAATAAATTTGGTAGACAAATTTGGGCTAAGATTGTAAGAAGTGAGTTCAAAGAAAAGCACGTTAAGACTATGGGATACCCAGAAATGGACGGCTCAAAAATGATTGAAGTTGAATTTGTAGAGAATTATTGCGGGGCGACATTAATAGACAAAACTTACGCAAAGATTGTAAACGAAACCGGTGGATGGAGTTCCAAATATATTCCAAGACTTTTACAGACAGTTTATTATGATTTGGTTAATGAGGAAACTTGGAATTTTATTAAAAAGAATAAATTACCAACAATTAATTTTAAGACATTAAACTACTTGACTATAAATAGAATTAAAGAATTGAAACCGGAATTATTTTAAGAACAATTATTTCAAAAACCAAAACCGTAGCATAAAGAGTTTATCTTTGGTTCTCAAACATAATGCAAACACTATCACAGTATCAATAAAAGTAGTCAGAGCACGTTACCAACCGTGTCGAACAAGGAAATTTGAGAGCCCTTGCTTCTACTGTGAAAAACGGGCTATCTAAAGTCTTTTTTAAGAGTTCTGCTTTAGTATAGTTTAGTGAATAGTCAGAGTGTACTTGACACCTGCGCTTTAGAGAAGAAGAGTTCTCAAAGAAAGATATTGGTGTGCCCAGGAAGAAGATGTGGAGCGATTTAATTTAACAAAGGGAAAATGTTAGCGGAAATAAAATCATTTACTTGACTATTAATATTATTATAATTAATATGCAGTGAAATTAAAAAGGATAGTGTAATGAAAGAATCAGACAAGGAAAACCCATGTCGGCACAAATGCGTAAAGTGTGGCTACGAATGGGACAGCAGGAAGGAACACCCTAAGGCATGCCCATATTGTAAGTCATACAAATGGGGAACAAAAGAGAACAAGAAATGAGCAAGAAAAAACCAAAAGGAAAATAAAATGACGCTCGATGAAAGTCGTGTTTATAGTAAGGGCTATAATGCTGGGAAGAAAATTAAAGCAGAGGAAATCAATAGGATCATAGAAAATGCTCGGACAACATTTAAGGCGAAAACCAGAGATGAGATATATACTCAGTTTTTTTGTTCTGTGTTGAATGGATTATTGGCTGGAGATGCGACATGGGAAACTGGGGCCGAACCAGTTAAAAACATAAGGACTTATGTCCAATTAGCTAAAGAGTTTGTAGAGGAAATAATGAAACAATTAAAAAGATAAACAATGACGGATAGGATACGACAAAGAAAAAAACAATATACGATTATAATTTGAAGTGTTTAGAGTGCAAGTGTTTTTGTAAACAATCAAAGAATGTAGATATAAAGTTCTGCCCATATTTTAAACCAGTGGAAAAAAAGAAAGAAACAACAATCTAATAGTATTATATAAGGAAGTAAAATGACAAAGAAAGATATCACAAGCGAATTTAATAAACTCAAGCCTTTTGGTTTTGAAGTAATCACATATAATGACAGCAGACCCTTAAGAAAGCAGCAGTCAAATTTTGTAGATCATCTTATCTTTAATGGGAAGTACATAGTGTTCGTGGAAGTGAAAATTGGCAGAGATAAATTATCTATATCTCAAGAAAGAACAGCAATTAAACTTTTGCAATGCTCTGAGCATAATAAATATGTTTTTTATAAAACAGTATTTACATTAGCAGAAGCGAGGGGCATAATAAAAAATTTATTAGCAGAGACGTTATGATTTCAAAATACACACGATATAACAAAGAACTCTATGAATTTAAGTCTAAGGACTATTTGAAGTGGGCAAAAAATAAATATCCTCATTTGGATTTACATCATATACTTTCCAAGAAAGTGGACTTACTTATCTATCCAGTAAGGCACAGTTATCATCTGCAGGCAGTCCACCAGCACAAAGCACACTTTTTTGAGAAGTGGTTAATCGAATCAGTAAATATATTCTTGGTTTATGTAAACGAAAAATTCTTCGATAAGTTCGACCAACAGTTAAAACTATCAGACTATGAACCTGCAACTTTAAAGGCATTGTTTGAAAGAGTTCAACAATTAGAGGTAGATAAATGAAAATTAATGAAATGCCATATTATCTTTTGGGTGGTTTTGGGGTGGGTCTTATCTGGGGCAGTTCAAATTTAGGGACAGCCATTGGCGTATTAATGTTTTTAATTGCTATTGAATATGAGAGAAAGAGGACTAATTGAAAAAGATAATCATAGCCATTGCTCTAGCTTATTTAGTAGTACGGTATTATAAAATGCTGAATGAGTTGGACAGCTTATTTGACGAAAGGAAAATTTATGAATAAGACAGAAAAGTTCAGACCGAGCAATGGAACAGATGGCGAAATATTCATGTGCGATTTTTGTTATCACTGTATAAACGAGAAATGGATACACGATCAAAAAGAGGGTGATAAAAAATGCGAGATATTAAGTAAAATGATTTTACTTGATACCGATAATAAGAATTATCCTGAAGAATTGACTTACGATACGGAAGATTACCCGATTTGTACGGCTTATAAACATTGGGATTGGGATAACGATGGAGGTGCTGACGATCCGCAAAATCCAAAAGCACCAATTCCGGTTGATCCGCAACAATTGATCTTATTTTCTTTTAATGAAAAGATAGATGAGTTAATTAAAGAATCAGAAATTTACAGAGAGGTATAAAATGAAAACTGTATTAGTAATATTATTTCTGTTTATTCTATGGGGATGTGGGAATGAAAAATCAAGCTACAAAGAATTAAATCCGAGTGTCCCCGATAACGTGCAGATGCTTGCTCTGTCCGCCTATGAATGTGGATATGATCAAGCTGTTTTAGATTACACAAGAGCAATTAACAGCAGAAAGAACTTTCTCGATTATTATAAATTAAAAGCACAACAACAGAGCAATAAATATGCGAAAGAAATATTTGGGAGTTCAAAATGAAAATTAAATTATTAGCAATCATATTTCTCTTGGTGCAAGTTAGTTTTGCGCAAACACTAAATTTTACTTCTAATAACCAACTGAGAAGGAGCGATATAACAGTGTCTTCTAAAGAGATTGTCTTTGCTTTTATTGCTGATTCATCTCAACTTTTTATGGACGGGAAGTTGTTGCCGTTAATCAATAGTGGACAAGAAGAATCTTGGGATTCTAAAACTGGTGAGAATAGAGAGTGTTGTTATAGACTTAGGAATGATGAACTGGAATGTGTTTGGGACATAGTGGTTGACTGTAAGACTAAAACACATATTAAAGAAATAAGAAAAATTGGGTATTATGGCAATGGATATATTTATTATAGGAGAGTAGGCAAATGAAAACACTAATATTTTTATTCTTATTTGTAAGTATTGGTCATGCACAAACGACAACACCGTTAAGTCCTATTGATTCGACAAGAAAAGTTCTTAAAGAAAAATATGGTTATGATTTAGTCCTACCTATTGTACAACAGCCAAAAACTTGGCAACAAGAACTTATTTCTCTCTGGAAAGAATATAAGAGCGAGTGCTACAAAGACTCAACGGTCAATAATGTTTGGTTGTCCTATGATTCATTGGCGACGGTAAAATATTATGAACAACATCCAGACATCCCCAAAGAAAATAGATGGGGGTCAATTATGAAAGAAGAAAAGATTTATTCTCACAAACAACCAACCTTTGAGGGATTTATGGAATGGTTTGGAAAAAGATTAGGAGATAAATAATATGGCAGACATTAAAGAGTTCATAGAAGCATACAAGAAAGGAATTGGAAAAGGGATAGAGGTTTGTGATAAAGAGTTGGCTCATTTAAATAAATGGAATTATAAAAAAGATGAACCAGCAAAAACATCAGTGCTGTTTATCAAACAACAGTTACAGCAACTAATTAAGGAGCAAACAATAGAATTAAAATAAAGGAATTTGAGAAATGTCTATAAATGATTATCCGACCGACCAAGAATTAGAAGAAATAAGAAACCATGATTGCATAAAAGACTTAAAAGGATTTCTTGAACTATTAGAATCCGTTTGGAATGATGATTATGGGACTTTTGAATTAAAGGGCAAGACGTTAAAATTAATTACTGGCGGGTGGAGTGGAAACGAGGATACACTTTGTGCTATACCGAAAATATTTGATATGGCTTATTGGTATCAATCTAAGAGGGGCGGATTACATATTTATAAAATAACTCACTTTGACAAAGGAGACAAATATGCGAGCAAAAAGATTAACGCTAAATCCACTATCTCCATATCCGGTAAGGTGTAAATATTATGGTTACTATCCAAAAAATTTGATCAGTCTTTTCGTTCTCAACAGAGAACCGACAAAAGAAGATAATGCTTGCCAAAGGGTCAAGTCGAGAAAGTTCAGAGCTCAATCATAAAAAGTATATATACAAACTTGACAAATGACACTAATAATGTTATCTTTAGAGAGAGAGTAGTAGCCTTTTTGCTTTTATGAATACCAACGCCGAAATGGAAGTAAAAACAAAGGATAAATCCCCGAATTTGTATAAAGATACGTTTAGTGAACACGAATACTTACTTGACAATTTCTGTGGGAACGGATTCTCGATCATTCCCCTGCCAGAAAAACCACGAAAGAAACGAAAAATTAATACAATTAAAAATTTAGTAACAAAAAATTTATAATAGTATAGACTAAAAATCTATACCACTTGAAATAATGAAAAGCTATCATCGGATAGCAAGTTGCTTGGATAGTTCTTACAATGTATCTATGCACTACTGCACAAAGTAAGAGTTATAATTGCCGTCTCAAATTATATGGGGTATAAATTTCAAAAATCTATATTCCTAAAAATTCATAGCCATTTGGTAAAGTTACCTCAAGCGAGTTCATTGCTCGGAATGGCTCAAAAATTAATACTCTCTTAGCGGGATTTACAAGCCCGCATTTCTCCTAAAAATTATGTTGTCTGAATGTGCATTTAAGTGCACATTCTTTTGTAAATCTTGATGTTTTTATTATTTAACACATCAAAGTGCAATATGATGCACATTGATGCAAGATATAGGTGTTATTAAAAGAATCTTGTTAATTCTGCGGGTAATTGTAAAAGTTCTATAAACTCCCAGTCTTCTGGTGTCTTAAAGCCATTTCTCATTCCAGGATGTTTTCTATCAAGTTCTTTCAATAGTTCTGTCGTTATCATTTTTCTTCTTCTTTATATTAGTTATGCAAAATGCAATTCTGTTTTATCAGTGTACTTCTTGTCAAGATACTTTTTGCTATTTTCAATCTGTCTTTCAATTCTGTTAATCTCTTTCTCTATCTTGGTTTTTTGTGAAGCATAGCATAGCTGATAATATGCTTTCTTAAGTCTCGCAAGCTTAGAAAATAGGTATGTCATTTGTTCGGATTCGATTTGTGTCATTTCATTTCTCCCTTTAATGCGTCTGCAATTATCTTTTTCATATCTTTTATTAATTTTTTGTTCCAGTTGTTTTTCAGCCGGAACTCTTTGAACGCATCTAAGTTATCAAAAAGATAATTCAAACTGAATAAGGCAGTTCTCATTTTCTCTTCTTTCGTCTTTCTCATCTCATTTCTCCGTTATTTAGTTAAAAAATTAACAATACATTAGCAATCAATAAAACTACCACAGCCCCCCAAACGAGATATAGTTTTGTATTATCGGTCATACCGCTATTTTAAAAAGAGGTTTATACATAGCTTGAATTTCTTCCGTTGCTTTTTTGATCTCAAGTCTGATCCTTCTTAAAACGGCAAGGATATAATCATCTTCAGATGGTGTTAGTGCTTCGTCTTGCCAAATGTTATCAAGACTGTCTTTGAGTTCTTGAAGTCTCTCAAGTTCTCTTTCTTTTTGTTTAAGCTCATAAAATTGATCTTTCATTTTCCTTTCTCCGGTTAGTTAAAAAATCATATAGTCCTCAAAAAATTATATTTTGTTGCCCAACAAAAAGGTTAAAGCCTTGATTTTGTCGTTTCTTTCTTTGTCGGGGCAAATCTTGTTCTCGTTATTCTTGTTGAACCTTAGACTTCTCAGGGTTGTTCGTTGCCATTTTTTTTTCTTGGTTTGAACATAGCAAGCCAAAATTCAAAATTTGCCATATTGTCAACCTCGATTATAGGTCTTTTAAATTTAATCATTTCTTTACCTCTATTTTAATTAAGAAAAATTATATAGTTACTATGCTTAAAAAGTCTATAGCTAAGTAAAAAATCATAATCCCCTAAATTCTTTATCTCTGTTATGTAGAGCATATCAAGAACCACATTTTAGTGATACAAAAAACATAGGGCAGTCGGACACTTTATTCTATGGACTCGGACTCAGCGTCTTGGAGAAGGCATTTTGTGCCGCACTCAAGCCCTATTTATTAGTTCCCTTGTTGGTAATGAGCCAAACCACGTCTAAACGTGCAAGGGAAAGAGATTAATTTCTACCGTGTATTTCCAGACTTTCCAAAGAATAAAAATTATATCCGTTTAGCTTATAAGATGGATATAATCCAGGATAGTCAATTTCTATTGATGGATAAACTTCTTTTATTAGCGTTTCGGCTTTATCATAAGCGGCTTGGCTTTCTTTCTCTTTTTGTGCTAACGTTTCGGAATTGCCCGAATTATTGCCATCTTCCCAAAGCTTCGCCCCCTTGTTAATAAGTCTTTTTGCTTTGTTTAGTTTCTCGTTTTGCATTGTGTTCCTCTCTTTTATTTAGTTAAACAAAAAACAAATTAACAGGGATATATTCTTTCACAGTTAGAATATATTCATCAAAACATTCAAATACAACAAAATTAACCATACTAAGAGCCTCATGCTCGTCTTGTGCCTCTACAACCTGCACAAACTTAGTATCATTTGATACTATAGTTACTTCATATTTCATTATAAGCTCTTATTTTTATCTATATCTATTCATAAGACGTGCCAAGCGAAAAGCTAAGAAATTAATCTAAAATCAAAGGGCGAAAATAAGCAACTAAGCAAAATATTCGTACTAAACAGTGGAATCACCACAAGTCAATAAAACAAAACAAGTTGAGACTACGTAAATAATTCATAGTAAACGAAAGAAATTCGCACTAAAAACACAATAAAATCAGGTAATTTGAGACGGTAGAAATAAACAAATTGGGTCTAAGCGATATTTGGAAGAAATAAACACTAAATTTTAAGACTAGTGAATGAAGACAGACTTTGAAAAGAAACAAAAGAAATTCCAAGCATATAGACAGAAATATGATAGGCAACAACTCAGGACTATCAAGCTGATAGCTGAAGCAGTAAAGCTAATAATCAGTAATAATAATAAAAGATTTGATAATAAAGACATAAAAGATTTAAGTTTAAAGGTTTATTCGGATTATAACAAATTTAACCATATAAGGATACGAAATACTTTGATGCGTACAGATGTGCAGGAAACAATTAATAATGAGCTTTTAAAGATATATATTGAGGCTGGATTATCAAAAGATGAGATAAGACCACTGCTAGAAAATGTTAAAAGTTGGATATTAGAGAAGAAAGACATTGCAAATGGGCTGAAATTAATAGATAAACTTGAGACAGTCAACAATCTGGCACAAAAGAACAGCTTTACAGCCCGCACAACGGAGACTATTGATTACTCAAGGTTAGGTAAAGACGGACAACCGGCTCAAAAAGTTACTAAAACCTTAGAAATATCTAAAAACACCAGTGATATAATGCCCGAAAATGAAGAGAAAACACGGGAAAACACCCAAGCAGACATTGAAAATGAGCCAAAAAGAGAGAATATAAATGAGTAAGTCTAAGAAATCGGGTGAGATCGTGTCTCACAAGTCAAATTTGGAAGGAATAAACCTCGATTTTGAGCCGTTAATAAAGGAAAACACGGGAAAACAGATTTTGTTTTACGCAAGCAAAGACAAATCCTATGAAGTTGTTTTTAATAATAGAAAGATAGAAACCATTTTAGATATATCCGCGCCCATAGGGTAGGGGAGGGGTTTTGACCATAAATGGCACACTATAAAATAAATATAATCAGTCAACGCTTAGTGTCTCATAACAATTCAAGTTTACATAATGGGTATTTTGCGTATTAAAATGTTATCAAAATAAATCAAAAATAAAGAGTTGTTTGTGATTGACAGCATGACAGAAGGTAGGGACAATATTGATAAGAGCGAGGATTTTGATTTGACCGTTCAACCCAAAAATAAGGATGGATTTTCAACGGAAAGTGACCCCCATAGACCCGAAAGTGATGGGGTGGGCATTGATATGGGAGACCTCCGTAAATTGTACCACCAAAAACACAAGATGACTTCAGACAAGACGTTTCTAGAGTTTATGGAAGAGGTTTCAGCGATTGTCGAAGAGCGCATATCCTCAAATCAAAAAACAGATTCCTAAAAATTTTGGTAAAAAAAATATGACAGCGCCCTTAGACATTATGATTTATCTGGCGTTCTTTTTTGCGGGTCGTTTTGTGTATGACAACTATATTAGGCTCAAGAAAATTGATTACTCGAAAATAGGCAAAGAGATAGGATCTCTTGAAAACGATAACGGGACAACCGTAACTACTATGCAATTTAATATTAGTCCCATTGGAATTACCGAAATCGAAAACATTTACTTTAACGATATGGACAGCGTTGAGAGAATCCCATTTAGCACAAACGGAATACTGATTCAGTATAAAGAGAGAGCAGACCACGAAGGGAATCCCTATTATGAAAAGATTGTGATAGTTTTATGTAAAGACATCAAGAAGAGAGAATTTCTTAGAGAAGAGGTGTCAAAGTATTCAACTAACCAACCGAAGGAGGAAGGGAAATGTTCAACAAAAAGTTAAAAGAAGAAGTAAATCATTCAAAATCTTTATTAATTGGCTCTGAAATTATATACGAAGCTGACCAAACATGTCCCCGCATATGTGTTGCTACTGTAAGGGACAACACCCTGCCTAAACACGAAAAGGTCAAGAATTGATTAGAAGATGACAATACTTTTAGAGACGGAGTTTCAGATAGGAGATATAGTAAAGAGCAGATTAGATGCTGAATTTACCTACATTGTAAATAACTTCACGATAACGGCGATTGACGAGAGTGGGACTGCGTTATGTTATCTGATAGACTGTGCTGATCCAGAGGGAGTAATAAGGGTATTCAAACCATACGAAGTAGAGATAGTAGAGAAGATAAGGATATGAAGTTAATGACCCTATACCAACGCTTTAGAAAGGCGTGGACTGACATGAAAGACAAAGGAGTTGGTATAGACGAGGAGTTTGTAGTAATTTCTCGCAAGATGTGGGACGATAGTCAAAGGAGATATACTAATTTTTTAGAGACAATAAAAGCAGTGAGACCGAATTAATGCCGATATACGAGTATAAATGTGATTGCGGTCATAAAGAGGAGATATTATCAACTCCTACTAAATACACAAAAGAGATACCTTGTGTAAAGTGTGGTAAGAAGATGAAAATTAAGATTAGCAGAACAAGTTTTACATTCAAATAGGAGAGTTTTTGGAATTACTGAAAGGTTATCCAGACAAAATAATTTTCAAAACCCCGCTTGACAATACTATTACGGTAAGTTGCGGAAAAGAATATGTTAGAGTAAAGTATATTTATCAAGACGATCTTGGAGTTACAGACATTAAGGACTACAAGATAATTGAGGGGAAGAACAAAACATTAACGATGATAAAATAAAATTTAACTAAAATAAGCAACCGACTTTAGGAAGCGACATTGAAACGAAAGTTTTGGTGTCGCTTTTTTATTATATGGAAGATTTTCTGCAAGAAATTTTACAAGAGAAGAATGGACGAGAGTAGGTTAGAAATACCAGAAAAGTGTGCGAAGGATTTAATTTACTTCGGGAAACAGATTGTCCCAAAGAAATTTTATTTACCCACACCAAAGTTCCATGAAGAAATTGCGGAACTTTTAATGGACAGGTCTAAAGGACAAGTTTGCATCCAAGCCCCTAGAGGATTTGCTAAATCAACATTTGCTATACTTTTTTGTATGCACCATGCGTTATTTGACAGTGGTGATAAATTAATAATCATTCAGTCGAAAACCCAAGCGGAGGCAATAAACCGTTTAACTACAATTAAAAATATTCTGGAATATGGTTCGGTTTATAAAAGACTGTTTGGTTATTCAGGTGAACAAATCGCCGCAACTTGGACAGAAAAGAAAATCAAAACTACTATTGGAAAATTTACTGTTACTATAAAAGCCATTGGCACGGGTATGCCCGCAAGAGGCGGACTTGAAAGTGGATTCGCAGAGAATGAAATTGGTGATATAGACATTGACGATACCCGTATTACGCTTTATTTTCTTGAAGACCCCGATGATGAAGACAATACACTTACCGACATTCAGATGGATAAGAATTGGAGTAAGTTCTTAGGCAATATTCAAGGAATGGATAAACGATTAAACCGAGTTCTTGCAATAGGCACACCAATTAAAAGAGGGTGTATTGTAGATAGAATTGCGACCAATCCTATCGGGTGGGAATCAAGAGTTTATCAAGCCGAGTGGGAAGAAGACGGCAAGAGAAAATATTTATGGGAAGATATGCGAGATGGACAATGGCTTATAAATAAAAGAGAAGAATTAAAAGCATCTGGAATGATAAGTAAATATTATTCTGAATATCTCTGTCAATTAAAGAAGGGGGAAGATGTATTCTTTAAGCCCTATCATACATATAAAGGATTTTTAACATGGGAAAACAAGTCGGCGTTTTTAAATATTACAACTATAAATGAAATAGATTTACCACAAACTGAAGTTGTACCAGTAAACACCTTTTTAGGGATAGATCCAGCATCGAGTACAGAAAGGAATGCCTGTCACTCGGTTACGTTTTCGATTGCATATAGTAACAAGGGAGATATTTATTGCCTGCCCTATTTTAGGCAAAGAGTTCCTCCAATGGCACACGCCGAACAGATAATAGAGTCCGTTAGACAATTCAAATATACTTATGGAAGTGTTGAAACGGTGAACTATCAGTTGTTTTTAAGAAATTATTTGAGACAAAGATTAGATGAAGAAAACTTATATGTAATGGGACTTGAAAGAAAGTGGAATCCTCACGCAGAGAAAGACAGTAGACTTGAAACTATGCAACCCCTTTTTGCAACGGGGCACGTTTATTTGATGGAAGACCAAAGAGAATTAATAGACGAGATAGAAATGTTCCCCGATGGGACAAAAGATTTACTTGACGGAATGTATTATGCTACAAGAAAACTATACGCACCAGATTATGAAGAACAAAAATCTATAAGTTTTTTAGACAGAGATTTTTGGGGAAGCAAAATGAAAACATCGTGGATGGCAAATTGATAACCTATCAATATAGATGTCCTAATTGTGGGGATTTTGAGGTTCAGAGAAGCATTAAAGATGAACCATTAAGGTTCTGCGAGAGATGTAATGAAGCGGTAAGACAAGTTTATAGTCCCGAACCCCTAAAGGATGTTTGGATCACAGATTCGGCATACGTCCAGAATGCCAGTATTCATCGTTACCTCCAAAGAGGCGGGACGAGTGGATTTAATTCAAAATTGAGAAGCTAAATGGAAGAAAAAGAAATCAGTCCAGAAGAACAACAGTTGAAAGATAAAGAAGCCGAAGACGAAAAAGAACTTAAAATTTCGGTAGATACTTATAGAGATTTTAGGAGTTCTTCAAGAGGGACTTGGGCTTCAAGATGTGCTTCAGACAGAGCGTATAAATTCAACGCAATGTGGTCTGATGAAGATGATGCTAAGAACGAGGAAAGGGGACAGAGTTCTCCTACCCCCAATGAATTAATCCCTACAATAGGATTAGTCGTATCTCAACTTACTGAAAATTCTCCGAGATTCTACGCAGTAGGAAGGGAAAGAAGCGACACTAAGACCGCCGCCGCCGTAGCCGATTTAATGAGTTATATATGGTATATATCTCACGGAGACGACCATAACGTCCAGATAGCCACCGACTTTGAAGATATTGGAATGGGATGCTGGATAACTTACATAGACCCATTCGCAGACAACGGTAACGGTGAAATTAAAATTATGGCGGAAGACCCGTTAGACGTTTATTTAAGTCCCGCTTCAAGATGTCCTTTTGGAACTGATTCAATCACTAAAGAAATTGTAAAACACTTTGAAGAAGACACCGTTAAAGTTTTATATCCTCAACTTGATCTAGAAAGTATTTCTCCAGTTGAAGATTCAGATGTTCCTACTCACGACAGACACACTGACGAGACTATCGGGCAACAACAAAGCGGAACCGCCAAGAAACGCTACCGAGTGATTGATAGATATACTAAAATCAAATCTAAAAGATTCCACGTTTTAGACCCTCAAAGCGGGTTTGAAAAAATAATGACCGAAGAAGAATACATTAAGTTCGCAGAAGAACCAGCAATTATAATGGTTCAATTACAAAAAGAACAAATTTTCATAAAAGAAAATGAAGTAGAATTTTATTTTAACATTATTAAGACTTACGGTAACGCCTATCACTTAATGATGAACCAAGAAACCGGTCAACCAGAAATGATGGCTGGTGTTGAAATGCCACATCCTTTAACAGTTCCTAATTCAACGAGAAAACTTGAAGTAGTTACTAAAGGAGACTTGTTAAGACGAGGACTTTTGAAATATAATAGTCCGTTTGTAGATAGAGTTAAGAGAGTTTTCTCCGTAGGCAATAAGGTCGTGGCTAATTATGTGATGGAGATTGAAAACGACCCGATAGTCTGCGTAATGCTTTATCATTCAAGAAATCCTTACCCGATGGGAGATATTTCTATTGTAAAAACTATGCAAGATATGTTATGTAAGATTGACAATTTAATCCTTACCTATAATCAGAACATTACTAATGTAAAATTATTCGTTCAAAAGGGTGGTGGATTAAAGAAAGACCTTGAAAAAACTGGTGCAGTAGCGGGTCAGCAAGTCTATGAAATGGATATGGACGTAGATAAAGTCCCGTTTGTAATTCAGCTTACTCAAATGAGTTCCTCTTTCTATCAGCAGAGAGAAAATTTAATTAGACAAATCCAAAGAGTTATCGGGGCTTATTCATTCCAAGACGGGGATGCTTCGCAAGCACCTCAAACGGCTAAAGGAACATTCCAAGTAGATGAAATGATGCAACGTAGGACTTCTTCTAAAAGAAGGGTTTTGGAAAGCGGGTTGAATAAATTAGGCAGAGTAATTTCAGAAATGATCCCATTAGTCTATGATAAAGAAAAGATTTTTAGAATAGTAAAACCAAATCACGGCGGCAAGGAAAAAGAAGTTTCGATTAATCAACCAGTAATGCAAGACGGAGCACTCTTAGAAATATTAAATGATACCAGTGCAACGAAATTTGATATTCAAGTAGTCTCTGGCTCAATGAATCCAGTAAATAGAATTGAAAGACGAGAACAAAGATTAAGAGAATATGAAACCGGACTGCTAAAGAACCCAAAATGGTACCTGAGGGATTTAGATGTTGATGATGTTGACGAGATTATTGAAGGCGAAGATATGTTAAGACAAGCCGAAGGAATGATACAGCAACTACAGCAACAGATAAAAGAATTGAGCGGACAACTACAAAGCGTAAACAGAGAAAACATTAATGTTAAAAAGCAAGCAGAAGTAAAGGGATTCACCGCAGATTTAAGCAAGATAACTTCAAAATTAGAAGCTAACACACAACTTGCTTCAATGAGAATGCAGGATGCCATAAAGGATAACAAAAAAGCCACTGATTAGACGAAAGTAAAAAATTGACAAATGAACATTTTTCGATTTACGAAAAGTTCATAAAATAAAAACGGGCAAGCTATAAGCACCCACAAATAAGGAGTAGTTATGCAAGACCCGAACACTCAAGAAGAGCCAGTTCAATTAGATTTCTCAACAGTCATTCCTAATATGCCAAAGTTGGAGAATCAAGAAACAACAAGCCCAGAAATAACTGGACAAACAACACCGACTGAACAATCACAAACAGAAAAGCCGGTAAACGAATTTGTGAATGTAGATGGAGAAATGGTCGAAGTCAATCTTGATGAAGTAATAGGGACTAACCCGAAAGACGGAAGCCCAATTTACCTAAGAGACACCGACAACCCGAAATCTTACAAATATTTTCAATCGGTAAGAACTAAAGAGAAAACCCGTTATGAAACACGGCTTAAAGAGTTGGAAGAAAAGTTAAATACTACAAGGCAACCAGAGGTCGAGCCCGAAGTAAAACTTGAACCGCCTAAAAGACCAGAGTTTCCTAAACGACCGAAGGATTATGACCCCACAGAAGCGGTAACGAATCCAGACAGCCCATCCTACCAATATGAAAGAATGAAGGAAGAGTACTATGCCCAAAGAGACATATACGACAAGTACAAAGAAGATGAGATGTTCTCATTCAAGGGACAAATTGAAGCTAAGGAACAAGCACAATTAAAGTCTCAACAAGAACTTGCTTATCAAGCGCAGATGTTAGGTCAAATTCAACAAATCGGCGGAGTAGATGCACAAAGAGCTAAACAGATATTTGATAATTATTCAGCACCAAAAGACAATGAAAGTTTTTTGAAAGAGTTGATAGAATTTGATAACTGGAAGCTCGGTCAGAAAACTCCCCAGACACAACAGAAGATAGACCAATTTAACAAAAACGGTCAACGGCAAGCCCAATACGTCCCGCCTCCAGGCGTGATAGGGTCGCAATCCGCACCGGATAATCCGACACTCGGAGATGAATTAACTAAAGTAACAAAACAATATCGAATTTAATTTTAGGAAAATAAAATGGCTACAGCATCAGTAAAAAATCTCGCTACTGGCGGGATGTCTGCCGTAATGGGCGGAGATCGTAGGCAGTATTACGTATCTCCCGACCAGTTCGCAGAATTATTCAAAGATGAAACACCTTATTTATGGCTTTCATTAAGGAATAAAGAGACGGGCTTAAAAGATCCCGTGTTCAAAATGTTCCAGTATGAAAACACATACATGAGACGTTATTTTTATAACAACGGTTCAACCGTTACAATCGCAGCAGCTTCGGCTGGCGCAGCAACAGAATCAAGTGCCGTTACTATTGACAACGTAACTGGATATGGTTCTACATCAACAATAGATAGTTCGTTTGTTCATAAAGTCTTTGAAGTTTATGACTCTACTCTTACAACCTTGAAGGGTGTTGTTCTATTAACAGACGATGCTTCTACAACTACGGCAGCATTTAAGAACTTAACTACAACTGCTATTGCTACAGTAGATAATGATGTCTTTGTTGAAATTACAAATGCACAAGAAGACGGTAGTGAAGCACCAGACGCTATTGCAAGTGAACTCGCAGTAGTATGGGGTCAATGTCAACAGTTCAAAACTGCAATCCAATTAGAAGGTGAAATTCTCTATGCTTCCTTGAGAGGGGAAAACAACGAATTTATGAGATTAGTTGCAGAATATACAAAAGCTCATAAGTTGAATATTGAAGGAGCTTTCTTAAAAGGATCAAATCCAGTTGGATTAAATCTCAATGCTGGGGATACCTTTACTTATCACGATGCCTTAACTGGCGATACTGGTAAAGTTGTTCGTTCAACAATGGGTATTATAACAGCAATCAACAAATACGGCTCTTCAAGTGGTGATTTCCAAAATATATGGACATTCAATTCATCATCTACTAAGTATGATGATTTCGTAGACGCTTCGGAAAAATGGTTCCAATATTATCCTCCTGGTGGTGAACTTTATACGATAGCAGGACCGACCGCTTATTCATACTGGTCAAAAATGACTTATGCAAGAGGCAAAGGACTTGCTGATAATTGGACTGTCCAATTTGCACCTCAAGGACGTGATTCTTTCGGATTGAATGTACGCAGACTCGAAACACCTAACGGTGATTTGAAAATAACAAAATCAGAAGCATTAAAATATGAATACAAAGAGAAGATGGTAATAGTTGATGATCGTTATATCAAATTTATGGAGAAACGTCCATTTGAATATAAAGCGGACATTAAAAAAGACAATGCTTATGATGGGAGAAAAGATCAACTATTCACCGATGCGGGCAACGGAATTATCCATATTAAAACACATCAATTAATAACAATTAACACAGGAGCATAACATGGCTGCATCAACATTAACAATCGGTGCTTGGTCTGAAGATACCGTAAATGGACGCTATGTTGCAACCTGTACAGTGACCGCAACAACTTCAGATTTAGATATCTATACTAACAAAACACCAAAGGGATTAGACCCCACAAAACCATGGACATTATTTGTGAATACTGCGAGTGCAACTCTTGATGCAACATCAGCGGCGATACCAGTTGATTTATATATTGGGTTCTCGGACAGTTTTGCAATCACAGAGAATAATGCCCCAGTAGTTGCAAATGGTGTATTATACAAAGAAGACATATATGACGATTGCCGGACTGCAATAGGAGCTATTTATATGAATCCTAATCTCGCAGTGGCAGAAGATGTGGCTGGCGTAGGAGCTAAATGTTTAGTTCCAATTGCACCTTATTATGCTTTTAATCTTGATTGTGCATCAGCTCTAAGTGCTGGCGATTGCTCATTTAAGATAGTGCAATAAAAAATAATAATCTATTAGTCCCACTAAATACTTAAAAGGGACGAGAGGTTTAAGGATGGAGTAGGTGAGACTGCTCCATCTTTCTAAAGTTTTAACGAGGAAATTATGGGAACATTCCAAGCCAAAGTCCAGACCTATTTGGGTTCTGGCTATAGTGAGACTACCGCTTTGTCAGATAATTTGACTGCTGGTGCAAAACAAGTCTTAGATTTTATCCCAGAAGATAAATTAGAAAAAGTCTCTGTTGATTTAACGGATACTGGTAGCGGGGTAACTGCGACTAATTTAAGAATATTAAATCCGCATAAATCTAATATATCAGCTATCCCAATTTCTAAAGGACTGAAAACACAAGCAACGGATTCTACTTCGATTCACTATGCTACTTCTACAAGTCCGATGTGGTATATAGATGCTGGCAAAGCGTACGTTATCCCGTCAGGCGGGACAATCAATGCAGTTGCTTATCCCTCAGTAGTTTATACTGATTCTACCATAGGCGGCGGGGTTTTAGCCGCAAGTATCGCAGTAGCGGGAACTGGTTACGCAGTTAATGATGTATTGACTTTGACCACTACCGGAACTGGTGCTACTGTAAAAATCTTAACAGTTGCTGCCGGAGTCCCTACGAGCGTAGCAATAATCACTCAAGGAACTGGATATACAGTTTCAACTTCTGCCACTACAGTTTCGCCTTCGGGCGGGACGAGTTGCACTATTTCAATTACAGCAATTACAAATTTTCCAGGTGAATATGAACAATCGGTAGTTTTATATGCGGTGATTCAAGGGTGTATGGATTTACTAAATGATTCAAGAGTTGCTTTAGCTGCGCTTGCTTATGTAACTCCATCTACTGTGCCGAGCGCACCAGCAGATTTGACTTTAAGTTCGGTAGCACCAACAGCACCCGCAGATTCAAGTTATTCTTATACGGATGCAACTTTAGGTACTTATACTTCGACCACTATTGGAAGTCTGGGAACGCCCCCTACCTATACACCGCCATCAGTAACGATTGATGGCACTGTATGGGCTACAGCTTATCCGAACTATGCAACAGCAATCGGGACGGCTTTAAGTGCAATTTCTACACAAGCTGGGAATGGAGTAACCGCACAGGCGAATGTTGCGGCTTTATTAACTTCTACTGTAACTGCGATTGGATTAGGTAATGCAGAGGTTGATCTAGCTAAGGTTGAAGCAGCTAAAATGTCGGCGGAAGTAGTTCTTGCAGACGCAGAAACTCTAGAGGCAGCTACATTAATTGATGCCGCAATAGATACAGCAACAGCAGCCATTACAACAGCCAATGGAAGAATTAACACAGCAGTGGCTTTAGCTAATGTAGAATTTGATAAACTTGCTACAATTATAAGTGAAGGCAATACTGAATTTGATAAAGTTGCTGCATTATTAGCAACAGCTTCAACTACAATTACCACAAGCGAAGATTTAGAAAAAGGTCAAGCTCAAGTTCAACAAGCACTAGCTATCACATCTAATGGTGAAACCTACCTTAAAGAATCTCAAACGAGGATTGCTAACGGTAACGCTTATTTAGAAGAAGCAAGAACAAGTCTTCAAGAAGCACAGGGATATGTAGCCGAAGTAGGGGCAAGAGTTCAACAAGTTCAGGGACAATTAAGTGTATCTGGACTTTATTTAGAAGCAGTAAAGGGTTATGGAGGTGCGGTTCAAAGTTATCTGGGAACTGCTAATGGATATTTTACAGAAGCGCAAAAAGACTTAGAGCTTGCACAAAGTTACTCGCAATCAGCCCAAACTTATATAGGACTTGCACAAGCATATTCTGTAGAAGTCCAAGCACGTTTAGCAAATGTTCCAGCGAAGGTTTCTGAATTTACGGCAATGATGAATAGCGCAACAATTACTTTTCAGAAAGAAAATGTTTTATATCAATCTACAATCCAAAGCGCAATAAGACAAGCAGAGTTAGATCAAGAAAGATTAATGTTAACTGCAAATAAAACCACTGATCTTTCACTTCAGAATAAAGCACAAACATTAAATGCTGCGATAAGTCTTTACAAAGATAAATTACAAAGATTTGACGGACAGATAAGTTTATATAACGCAAGTGTAAATGCAGAAGTGCAGACATATACTCCGAAGTTGGGCAAATATTCCGGCCAGTTACAATTATATGCTTCCCAAATTCAAGATGCCACAGTGAAGTATAATTTAGATCAACAAAAATATACAGCAGAAATAAATCACTTTCAATTAATCTTGAATAGTGCAAAGAAAGAATTTGAAGATTCCCTAAGAGGCAGAACGTGACCGTAAAGAACATGGTAGAAAATATAAGACAAGTATTCCCTCAAATAGGTGAAACTCAAGTCTTAAAAGAAATTGATAAAGCACAAAAAGAATTTGCTACAGAGACGGAGATTTTATCAGCACACGGAGAACTTTCAGCACCATCTACAAATATTTCGTGGAGTTTACCTTCGAGTTGTGCAAGTGTATATAGCATAGAAGCATTTGATTCTGATGAACTTCCGGTTGATTTGAGTGATGAGAGTATAACTTATACGATAGATCAAGGTGTTCTAACTTTTATAGACACAGACGAAACTGTAATCACGGGACTTCCGACAACAATAGATAGTATCTATATAAATTATTATGAATACCCTACTTTAATTGACGGGGTATCAGATTCTTTAGATATACCGGAGAAATTCCATCCAGCGATTGAACATAAAGTTTTAGAGACATTATATTCAAGATTCCCAACTTTGACAATTCAATCTCAACAAGGTGTAAGTCAATCAGTAGATTGGGACGCAGTCAAGTATCATAACGGAGAATATAACAGATTAAGAGTTGAAGCAAAAAAATATAAAAATATAAACCAAGACCAGATTCCTAAAACTTACAGTTATGATTTTCTCGGAAATCCAAGCATGATTAGTAGAACAAAACCAGGTTCAGGCGGAACTATTATAGCTCCACTGAGTTCTGTTTATTCTAAATATGTAAGAGTAGTTGCGACTTCGCCATCTACGACTTCGGTGGGAATACCTTACGGATTCGGGACAATATCAACGAGCATTGTGGCTGGGGTGGTTTATGTTACATCAAGTGCAGAATTTACTCCTACGATGTTCATAAATACAAATCAAGGAATTAATTATTCATACATATCAACAAGTTCAATAGAATTTTATCCCCCAGCAAGTTGGGGAACTTTAGTAATAGAAATTTATGAGAGTTAAATGGACGAGTGGACCACAAAAGATGAATTAAGGTTTCAGAACTGGTATAAACAAGTTTCAACCATTTTGAAGATAGACTCTAATCCAAATCCAGATTTACACCAATACGATTATAGAAGATATTATTTAGATAACGCAAAGGGCAACGAAAAAGAAAGCATAATAAATTTCATAAAATTAATAGCGAATAAACCAGACGCACACGGATTCCCAGACGCATATAAATTACCGGGACATCCCACGTTTTCAAATGAAAGCGTATATCAAGACTCTACGAAAGGAATTATTGGGGGTTCTTGGCAAGACGATTCAACGTTTGTGCCGAGTAAATTCAATTTATCAAAATATAATGAAGATTTTTATAAAAACTTTAAGTATAGAGAGTCTAAATGAGAGACCGACTTCCAATAACGGATTTTGGCGGTATTATTAATCGTGCAGACGCAGAAGATATTCCAGATAACGCTGCGAGTGATTCTAATAATATTGATGGAGACGCACCAGAGGGATACCTACAGGCGATTCCTACTGCCTTGACTAAATCTAATTCTAATAATCTTGCACAATCGAGTAGATTATTTTCTTGGATAAAAACCAAAAATTCTAAATGGCATTTAGTTCACGTTGATTCTGCGAATATAAATGTAATGGTAGATTTTTATGCTACTACTCCGACTGCGGGAATCACTCCATTAGCTTGTGTAGCAACTTCGATGGTAGAACATAATGAAGAAGTTCACGTTGCAGTAGGAACTGCGACCATAGGAACACCGACAGCACCTAATTGGACTGGATATTGTGATTATGGGCAATTCGGTGGAGCAACTTTAGAGTGGAAATCTTTAAGTGCCGTTTTGACAAGACCAGTATCAACGTCGAATTACTTAGTTGGTTTAGCTGGACACACAGTAACGCCTCCGGCAGTAACGCCCTTCTTGGCTGATAAAATTTATCACTACAACGTTTCTTTTGTTTATGACGGTGTTCAAGAAAGTCCGATGGGAGCGGGTTATCAAAGTTTTTCTATATCTACTTATGGGGCCAATCCAGATTATGTTACTGTTACTATTACGTTATATGCAGTAGCAAGTCTTAATCCAAGAGTAACGGGAGTAAAATTATATCGTAGAGAAGCTGATCCGAGTACGGGACTTCCTACAACCCTATATAGACTTCAACAAGAATTTAACACCACTACATCAGTGGCTTATGTTGACAGACTTGGAGCTAATCAATCGTGGACTGGCACAACAGACAAGGTAATCACCTATGTAGATAATAATACAGATGTACTTTCAAGTTATGAAGAACAAACTGGAATAGCAGAGACTTTAATTTCTTCAGATGTTTATTATACCTTAAACACAGATTTGAATGGATTTCACTTTGTAGCTGGATGTTTGAAGACTGGACTTCCAGATGCTTCGATGATGATGTTTCGTTCAAAGCAGTATAGATATGATATGTTTAATTGGACTAACGACCACTTCAAACTTCCGACAGTTCCAACTGCGATGAAAGCATTTAACGGTAAGATTTGGGTTTTTGATGAAAATAATACCTATAGAATAAATCCCGATGGGATATATAATGAAGATACTACAAGCGGAATTGGGTGTCTTTCACAACGAAGTATTATAACAACAGATTACGGAATGTTTTGGTGTGATGATAAGAATGCTTATTGGCACGATGGTGAGAAGATTATCCCCATTGGTAATGCAATAAAAACAGATTTCGGTGCAACTGCCCAATGGTCTGGATTCGCTTGTAATTATGCAAGAGGTTCACAATTTTTAACTACTTGTGTGGTCTTTCACGCACCTAAGAATTATGTCTTATTTATTGTACCAGATCACACTGGGGCAGTTAGCAACGTTTGGGCTTTTCACGTTCAAAGACAAAGATGGGACAAATGGCTTTCATTTACTCAATGCGGAGTAACGACTTCTGGGTTTGGTGCTTTCAGTGGTAGAGGTGGTGAAGTTTATGTCTCTACTGGTGTGCCCTCTGGCGGGAGTGGATTATTAGTCGAGGCGTTAAACGGTGCGACCTGGCGAAGTTTTTATTGGACTTCAAAAGTTTTTGATTTTGGACAACCCGCAAGATTAAAAAGAATCAAAGCAATTAACACGGAGTTGACTTCGACTACATCAGCGCCGGCGGTTACTTGCTCATTTGATAGAAGCGGAAGTTTTGCTTCTTTCAGTGCGATAACACAATGTAAATTATTACAATTAAAAATTACAGAAGCAACTGGATATGGTAATAAAGTTTATTCAACAGAAATATTATTTAGAAGACTATCAGAATTATGAGCAGTACAAAGACATATAGAGCAAACGACCCGACTGTATTTGAGAAAATTACAAGGGACTTTAACGAACTTTATAATTCAGTTAATTCTCCGCAAGTTTCAGTAGGACGTGGTACAGAAGGCAAGAGCGGAGATTTGCGTTTGACTTTTGATGACGGCGGATATTCTTATCTTGAAGGCAAAGGTAACGAGGGATGGCTTACTTCATTTACTGGAGTAATGGTAGACAAACCCGCACGAGGGCGACCTTACCCACACTTTCCAGTTTTAACGGTAGATAATTTATTTGCTAAAATCTTCACTGTTAATCAGACTATGAGCAGTAACGGTAATATGATAATGAGTGATTACGGCATAGTAGAAAGTTTTACTAAAAGCACAATTACATTCAAAGACCAAACAAACTTAAACCTTTGCGGATTTCAGCAGTATGATACTTGTGAAGTGCGAAGCATAAAAGCAGACAAAAGTTTAGATATTAAAAAAATAAACTTTACAGTAGATTCAGTAAGCGGAAGAACGATTACCGTAACTTATAGCGGATCAGATTTAGTTTCAGCAGGAGATATAGTTGTAAGAATTGGCAACACGACTACCGCCTCAAGACAGAACGCAATTTACTTTTCTACAAGTGATACTAATAGTCCTTACATAGATTTACATAGCGGGACAACTGGATATACTTTGGCTACACCAAAAGTAAGAGTAGGCAAACTTGACGGAGTTGGTGCTTTAACTGGTATGGGACTTTATGCGATTGATAATATTCATTTAAGTAAAATTACTGCTGGGGTAGGAATACATTTAACTACTGGAACAACCACAACCATTACAAGTGGGTTTGCAGTATTTGACCCCACAGAAGGAAGGATGCACTTAGGAAATACAACTAATTATGTAAGATGGAATTATGATGAAACTGCGCCATTCAAAGATAAGTTAGTTATTACTGGAGATGTAGTCTTAGGCAACAACAATGCTATTATGTTAGGCAAAACTGCTTACAGCGATACCACTAATGCTGGTTTTTGGTTAGGTGATTCAGATGCTACGGCAACAGTTAATCCATATTTTTATTTAGGTTCTGCTTCTGATGCAAAATATTTGAAAGTAGATACAACTGCGGGGACATTTGAGACTTTGGGATTTACCATTACTGGTGGGACGATACAGACGGCTACGAGTGGACAGAGAGTTGTTATTAATTCTACTGGTTCAAGTAATGATATTAAAATTTACGATGCATCGGCTTTAGCGGGGACAATATCCGCCACAAGTGGAATTGTGGATATTGACGGACATGTTTCTGTTTTTGGGAACACTATCCGTTCCTATGTAGCTGGCGGAGACGTTCTTTCAAGCGGAACACTCAACAGATGTGCAATCAATTTTGAAGACATGCATCAGGGATATGATTCTGACCCTAATTATTATTTTGCAAAACTTGGCGGAACGGCAATAGATAGTAAAGTGGGGTTGTATCTTGGTTCAAGTGCAACTGCTACTCCGACTTATGATGTTAATTTATATCGTAGTGCAGCAAACGTATTGACCACAGATGACACCTTTGATGCTTTAGCATTACAAGTTGGTACAAGTAAATTTCTTGTTAATACTACTGGTCAACTCACAAAGGTAAACGACATTACTTATGCTTTCCCAAGTGTAGCACCAACATTAAATCAAGTTTTAACTTGCACAAATGCAACGGGCGGAACTTTAGGGTGGTCAACACCAACAACTGGGACTGTAACTGGAACTGGGACGACAAACGAACTTGCTTATTGGACTTCTTCAAGCGCATTGGGAACACTGGCAGTTGCTACTTATCCTTCTTTAACGGAAATATCCTACATAAAAGGATTATCGAGCGCAGTACAAACACAGATAAACGGGAAAGCAACAGCAAGCGTGGGCGCAGATATACCAAGTGGTCTTTATGTTGCGGCTTCAAGTGGTGGTGCGGTTACGACCCAGTTGGGTCAGGTTGCTATAACCATTAACGGAACAGAGTGTATTTTGTATGGGTATTTACCTTAAAATTAAAAGGAACATAAATGAAAATCTCAAATGAACAAAGATTACAATTAAAGGATTAACATGACTGGAATATGTTTACCAAACGAAAGTTTATACACAGATCAAAGAGTTCAGAATTATATCTTGGATAACTTTGAAGGAATTTCTTTTGCTGGTAAGCAACAAGGATATGAATTTTACTCACTGAATAAAGATAAATTAAAAAGAAGTTTAAGTCTTAACGGTTCGGTGATGGATAAGAATTTAAGAGTGTATTTGGATGAGCCGATTTCAAACCCGAACAATGATAATAAAGATTTAGATGCAATTATTAAAAAATTCCCAAGCGCAATTATTGGTGAGTTAGAAAAAGATATTATGCTTGATCTTAAAAAGAAATATCCGAGTGCTTCACTAATTTACACAGCTTATAGAGAATGGTGGTTTAAGATTTTCGGTCAACGAATTTATAAATGGTGGAAAGACCAATCGGGAGCTTGGAGTTGGATGTTCGCTAACGTAAAAACAGAAATCCTTTGGGTACACTTAACATTGAACAGCAACATAAAAGAACTATCAGAGATTGCTAAACGCTACAATAAAGAAGTTTGGCTTTACATTCCAGACAACATAACAGCAGAAGAATTTCTAAAAAAGGTAAAGGGCATAAAATGAAGTTATCTAATAAACAAAGATTGCAACTAGAGAATAACGGACTAAAACAAAGACTTATCCAGATTGAAATGGCTAAACTAAAAGAAGAATTTGATAAACTTCAAAGAGAACGCCGAGAGATATTCGAGCAAGTTTCTAAAGAAAATAATTTAGATGTTAATAAAATAAAAATTGACATCCAAACTGGTGAAGTACGTTTAATAGAAGATAAAAAAGAGGCATAATATGGCAACAAATTTAGGTCAACCAAATTTGTCGGGAGGCGGAACAAATTTAGGTAATCCAGGTTCAACCAAGCCTAAAATTTGGGGGAAAATAAAAGATTGGGTTTACGGAAAGGGACGAGGTGGGGATGAGTTTTCTCCTTACGCACAAAACGGATGGTTCCCTGTGTGGAAGACAGAGGGCGATCTTACCCAAGAAATCGCCGGCAATATCTCTGACAAAGAAAAAGAATTATCAGACCCTAATTCTAAATACTATACTGATTACTTTAAGAAACTAAAAGGAACTCTCTCGGCACAAAGTTCTTTGAACTCACTCTTAGGATTAAATAGGGCTATGGGGTTAAGTATGACTGGGAGTGCAACGATAGCCAACGAACAGAGAAGTGCTTTAGAGGGGAAAATCACTGATTACGCTGGTCAATCTACACAGAGTTTATTCCAGAATAATCTCGGTGCTTCAAACAGTCTTTTGGGAATGGGATTACAAAATTCTCAATTCCAACAAGGACTTCAATTCCAGAAACAACAGTATGAAGATTCTCAAAACTTTGACTGGGGCTCACTATTAAAGATAGGCGGGCAGATTGCTGGATATGCCTTAGCCCCCGCAACTGGAGGGACTTCATTAATGGCTAATACTGCACTTCAAGGTGGGATGAGTTTTCTGAACAAACCAAATCCTCAATTTAATCAAGGCGGATTTAATAATTGGGGTTATAGATAAGAGGTTAAAATGCCAAATGATTTAGGCAATAAAATGAATCCCTTCTTAGCGGGACTGACTGGTTTAGGCGAGGGATTATTTCAAGGATTTCTCTTAAAGAGAAAACAGCAAGAAGAAGAACGCCGGTTTAATGTAAGAATGGGTATGGAAGAACGACAGAATAGTTTGCTGAATGATTTTAGACTACAACAAGCTAAGTGGGCACAAGAAGAACGTAATAGAAACAACCAACAACAAGATTATAATACTTATCTAAACGCTGGCAGTAATTACAGAATCCAAGACCAGAAAGATTTTGTTGATGGAATAGACCAAAGCGGGAATGCTATACCAAGAGATGCGATAGCTGGCGACCCGAAGAATTCTTATCTTAAAGGGAAGATTTTAATACCGAGGACAGAAGAACAGTTAATGACCGAAAACCAGAGACAATCTAAAGCGTTAGAAACGAGAAGACTTGACCTCACAGAAAGAGAAATTAAATTAAAAGAGTTGGGTGGTGGTAAGAGTGAATTAACTCCTTATCAGCAAGAAATGCAAGATCGGTATAACCAAAAGAAAGAAGACAACCGTTCAGAAAAGCAACAAATGTATAATGATATAATGTCGGCGGAATGGGATGGGACTAAGAATGCGTATATTATAACAGAGAAGGACGGGACGGAACTACAATTTGGGAGTGATAAAGCGTTAGAAAAATATGTGAGAACTCAAGTTGTAAAATCTAAAATTCCAGGTAAAATTAATCTCTGGACAAGAGAACAAAAGCAAGCGAAAGAGAAAATAGATATTAAAATAAAATACAAAGCTGCGTTCCAGGCATTAAAGAACAAGGGATATTCAGAACAAGAAGCACTTGACCTAATTAAGAAAAATGAAGGCATTAAATAATGCAAGACGGTGCTATAAAATGGTATGACGCAATACCAACAAAGACTAAGTGGTATGACAACATTCCGATAAAGGGAAAGTCAAAAAATGTTCTTGACCAAGAGAACTATGCCAACCCACAAGAATCGCAACCAAGCATAAAAGCACTTGGCGGGACTAAAGAAGAACCGTTACAGATGCCAGAACAAATAATTACCGAAAAGAAAAGCAATATTCCTTTGGCGGATATTCCCTTAACCGAAAAAGAAAGAGAAATCGGCAAAAATATTCTGCAACCAGAGAGCTTATCTAAAGTCAACCCATCAGCACAAGCGTTTTATGATGCGAAGGCAATCGTCAATCAGACTGATGCTTTAATAAAGGGGATGGATGACGTATTAAGCGGTAAGGTCAACATAGGGTTTAATGCTCCATTGGCAATAGGCAGAGGAATAGAAGAAGGTATTGAAAGCGGAATCCAAAAATACGGCGAGGCAGTAAAATCTTTTTCAGAGGGTAATTATGTAACTGGTGGATTAGAGGCGTTAAACGCTACAGCAGCAACTGTATTTTCGGCAATAGCCACAGGCAACCCAGTTCTACAAGCATATTTTGCTGGTATGCAAATCGCATCTAACTTTGCTCCAAGCGAAGTGCAAGCAATCGGAAGTCCGATTACTTCTTTAATGAAACCGACATCTAAATTAGGACAAGCAGTCACCGAAACGGCGGACACAATATTTAATCTTTTAGTTTTGGGGTATGGTACAAAATTGGGGAAAGCGGTTATTAAAAGATATGGCGGAATTGAAAATGTTCCAAAGCCAGTTATAGAACACGCACAAGAATTAGCGAAACAGAAACCACAAGAGCCAGCAAAACCAATAGAACAACCTATTGAGAAGCCAGTAGAGACCGTCAAACCAGAACAAGTGCGTGAAACGCCTATTGTAGAGAGCAAAACAGACCTTCCATTAAAGACAGATACACCAGTAGAAACTAAGGTAGAGGCAACAGACAAAGGACAGTTAGAATTAGGGAAGTCTTTTGATGATATTCTTGATGCAACAGCAAAAATAGTAGGAGAGAAAGAACTTTTACGGAAGCAGAAAGAAGTAGTTGAAAGCGATAGACTCAGTTCATCTATTCCAGGCGGGAATTTAATCAGTAAAATATTAACGAAAAAAGAACCACAAAAAATTGTTTCTTCGGGCAACACAAAATTTGACAATCAGTTTATCCCAAGAGAAGACGGCGGACTTAGTTCAAGCACAAAACGAGCAACGGAGTTTTTAAGAACAGTAAAAGATGCGTTCACTTATTTGTCTAAAGTAAAGAATGACCCGAATATAAGTCCAGAAATGTTTAACGAAATCAAATTAGAAGTATCAATATTAAAAGACGACATTTCACAAAAGCTAAAGTCAAAAGTTGATAAAGTTAGTTATGCAATCTTTGGTGATATGCCAAACATCGAAATTGACCAACTTAATTTAGGAAAGTATGCGGGAGCAAAAAGACTTGAAGCGATATACAACAATCCAGAAATGTCGGCTCAACAAGGGAAATTAGGATATACAAAAGAAAACATCGGGCAAGTAGTCAAAAATTTAGACAAGAATTTATCTCCGCAAGTTAAAGAATCTTATGACAGGATGAGAAACATATTAGATAAATACGGTGAAGAATTGGTTTCAGAAGGATTGATAGAAAAGGCACAAGATAATTATTTCCCATTTAGAGTATTAGATTTTATTGACCAGTTCGCATTAGGTAGGGGACGGTTAGGGAAAATCGAACCAGGCTCATCTAAGAAGTTTGGCGGGACAGAAAAACCTTACGACATAGACGCTTTAAGTGTTTTGAGAGAATATACTATTCAGAACGAAAAAGCAAGAGCGTTTAACAAAGCAGAAAAGAATTTATTGCAGAAATTTAATCAGCCAGAGAAAGTAACAGAAGAGGGGACTCCGCTAAAAGGATATAGTGAATATTATTTTGACCCCAAAAGAAATTATTTCAAAGCATACGCCTTTGGCAAAAAAGCTATGGAAGATTTGCTCTCCGGTAATTTACCGGACGATATGTCAAGTGCAGTAAAAGAAATATTAGCAGTTGGGAAGAAGAAGGGCGAGAGATACATAATTCCCGATGGATTGTCTAAAACCTTAAATGATTTTTATGGTGAGATAGTACATAAAAATATTCCAGTATTGGGGTCAATGACTACTTGGTGGAAACGGAATATGACCAGCAGACTTGGAATATTTACAGCACAATTCCACGCAAGAAATATGCGTTCAGATTTGGCGAGGATAGCAAACAATTATCCAAAATCATTAGCATATAAAGAGTTTGGCGATTTTTTACAATCTAAATTAAATCTTACACAGCGAGGGTGGATACATTTCATTGAAACGGTTGGTGGTAAAAAGATAACAGATTTATCAAGAGCGGTAGTTAGCAAAGAGAAATTCTCTCCAGAAAAATTAACAGAGATATATAAAGAAGCCGTTGAGCAAGGCGAATTATTTGGGTTATTAGGAACGGAAGCATATACAGTAAGCGAGAGATCATTAAAAAACACTTTTACAAAAGAAGGTATAAGGAAAAGAGTCGGCGAAGTAAAAGAGGGTATGGGATTAACAAAAGCATTAGATAAATTTGACCAAGTATCTACCGCAAGAGAAGCTATACCACGATTCCAATTATATGCTTATTTAAGGTTAGTTGAAAAACAGACCAGAGCGAAAGCACACGCAGAAGTGGGAAAGACGTTAATCAACTATAATGAATTTACTCCATTCGAAAAGACTTGGATGAGTGGATTCGCCTATCCATTCTGGAGTTGGAGAAAAGGTAATATTGAAACTACCGCAAGAAGTCTCAAAGAAGGCACAACAGCACAAAGGACAAGAATAGTTGGAAGTATTGCGGCGAGTAGTTTATTGCCAACTCTTTGGAATTATTGGACAGACCCAGAAGCAGAAGAAAAGCTACAAAACGATAAGAGCAAAAGATACATAGCGGACAATCTCCATATTAATACTGGACTTAAAGATGGCAATGGAAACCCAATTTATATTTACGACCAAACGTGGTCTGATGATATAACGAGATTTACCAATATACAAGGACTAATTGATAAAGGAATAAAAATTAACGCAGATCAACTCGGCGTAGGGCAAGCAATTTTAGATTATGGATTAGAAACTGTTGGGACGGATGTTAATGACATTGTGCAAGAAGTCAATCCTAATATTAAGATGCCGTTTGAAGTTGTGGCGAACAAAGGATTTTATTATGGCTATCCGATTTATAAAGAAGGGGACAACAATTTAGAGAAATTAGGCAAGATCGCTTTATATGGAGCGAAGACAGAGAATAGAAACTTATCTACATTTATAAATTTATTTGTAGGACAGCAAGACCCGACAATGAAAGGTTTAAGAATAAGCGGGCTTCCGATAACATCTACTAATCTTAACAAATCAGAGACCAATCTTGAATTATTTACTAATGCTATTTTCAAAGAGAGATTAAAAGAAATTACCGACCAGACAAAAACCGTGAAAGAGCTAAAAGCGAAAGCATTACAGTCAGGCGATCCAGAAGATAAGAAAAAATATAACGAGGCAAATCAAGCGTTGGTTATAATGCGGAAAAATTCACCGGCATATAAAGAAAAATTAAAACTTGACAGAAAAAAACAAAAAGAACAAGACGAGATTTTGGGAAAGAAAAAAACTAAAATAAAAATCTATTAAGATTCATCATCAAGGAGCAGAAAATGAAAAAAATAATTGTAGCACTTATACTTTTGTTTAGTATAAATGTATTGGCACAAGACTACAGTGCAAATTCACAAAGCACAAAGAACTCAACGACAACTACTTTAGATTCTAATGCGACCTTCACAGGTACAACGGAACTATCAAGAGGATATAATTCGGTGAGTGTAACCGTTAGAAGCGATTCTTCGGGAACTTATAAGATTCTATTCGGGAACACCTCGACTTTCACTGTGGCAAATGCAGTCAAGACATATCTCTTTAGTTATACTTTGGGAGATACGCTGACTAACACAAAGACTGTCCCAGTGGACGCACCATATTTTAGAGTGGTTTATACAAGTTCTGCTGACACACAGCATACTTTTATATTAACTACGATGTTAAATAAAGGGCACGTTCTGCCGATAACCTCTGCGGGCAAGTTAGATGTAAATTCGTCTATAACTGGCACGGTAACAGTGGCGGCAGACGCAGTAACTTTTGGAGTTCCCAAGACTACCCTAGAATACATTGCTTCTGCTACTGCATATCCGACAGAACTTTTTGGAGGGACGGACACAGTTACAACAAGAATAGATACGACCACTTTTGCTGGGCATGATTCTTATGTTGAGGGGTACATCCAAGCCGATGATTCAATAGAAGTTTCTATTAATCCAGCTTTTACAAGTGGGAAGACTTGGCCTATAACAGTGACAACTCCCGTGCCGATTAAATGGGCTATTAATCAGCAATGGACAAGTTTATATATAAGAAGATACGGAAGTGCAGGAACACCAAGATTTTATTTAAGACTATCAGCATATTAAAAGGAATAAAATGAAAAAGTTATTATTAATCTTTTTCTTACCAATATTACTTTTTGCACAACCGAGTAATAAGAGTTTGTACACAAGAGACACATCTTGGGTGGCAACTCAATATTGGGTAACTTCTCAAGGGTATATGACAAATGCGACACTTGGGACTAAACTTGATACGACTTTAGCTACCGCTACTTTAAGAAGTCAATGGTCAACTGCATATACTGATAGATTAAAATGGGATGGAGGCGCAACTGGATTAGTTGCTGCTACTGGAAGAACTTCTTTAGGTCTTGGAACGATGGCACTTACTGATTCTGTTTATATTAAGTCATTAATTGCATTGAAGAAAAACATAGCAGATTCAAGTGGTATTAATGGTTATGCAACTCAAAATAATTTACTTTCTAAGGTAGCCTATAGTGATACGACTTCAGTAATCCCTACGAAGGCATTTTTAAGTCTGAATCATTATACAAAAACCCAGACTAATACTTTATTAGGTGCAAAGTTAGATACGACCTTAGCCACAACAGCTTTAAGAAGTCAGTGGTCAACGGCATATACTAATACTCACACTCATTCAAATAAAGCGAAGTTGGACTCCTTGACGGCTTCTGCTTCTATTTTGAATTTGACTACTGAGAGTTTCACCACTGGATTAAAATCAACTTATGACGGTTATGCTGCGGGAAAAATTGGTTGGTCTGATACGACCTCGACTATACCGACAAAGATTTTCTTATCACAAAATCATTATACTAAAAGTCAAACAAATACTTTACTCGGAGCAAAACAAGACACTACTTATTTAAGTGGAATAACTTCAAATATTCAGCTTCAATTAAACGCAAAAGCACCAATAGCAAATCCGACATTTACTGGACTTGCTAAATTAGACACCGATACGCTTGCGACAAAAGCATACGCAAGATCAGTTGGCGGGGTAGCCCCCGACACTACGGTTTATGCTTTGAAGAATTATGTGATAGATAATTATTATTTAAGAACAGCGATTAATACTTTCTTGAATGCGAAGTTAGATACGACCCTAGCGACAACTACTTTAAGAACAAATTGGTCAACTGCATACACTGATAGACTAAAATGGGACGGCGGTGCGACTGGACTTGTCGCAGCGACTGGAAGAACTTCTTTAGGTCTTGGAACGATGGCACTTACTGATTCTGTTTATATTAAGTCATTAATTGCATTGAAATTAAATATATCAAGTATTCTGCGAGTAGCCAAAACCGCAGACGAAATAGTAAATAATTCAAACACCTATCAAGCAGATGACCACTTAATCTTAACGGTTGAAGCGGCAACTTATAAATTTAAGCTATATGTGTTCGGTACAAATGCAGATGCTACACCAGGATTAAAATTAGCACTTTACACAAATACTGCGGATAATATCACAGTTAGTAAAGCTTCGGTAGGCAATACAACCACAGAGATACTCGATGAAATTACACTAACAGAGGCAACCATAGCGGGTACTTCGGGATCATCACAAACTGGCACCACAACCCATTGGAAACTAGCCGGTTCTGGAGTATTCACATCTTCAGGAACGATAACTTTTGCAGCAGCTTGTACGCTTACAGTCCAATGGACACAATCAACAGCCCATGCAAGCAATACAACTCTTAAGAAGGGCTCTTATTTAGAACTAATAAAGGTGGAATAATGAAAAATATAATTTTGTTTTTTATAATCTTTTCTACTTACTGTTTTGCACAAACGTATGAACTAAAAGAAATACGCACAGCAAAAGACAGCACGGGGAAAATCTTAGAAATGGTGGTTGAAATAAAAGAAGTAGAAACTGGTAGCGTCTTTAATCTTGGACTACCCAAAAGCGAGTGGTTAAAGACCGAAGATGAACAAGTGCAATTTGTAATTAATAAGTATAAGAATTTCGCAGCACTCAAAATAAAGGTAAACCAATTGTTAAAAAGAGAACCAACTGTAACCACGAAGAAAAGCAACAAGGTTTACAAATGAACTTTTTAGACTGGATTAAAAAATACTCGGTTGCGATATCATTCTTATTCGGAATATTTGTTGGTGCATTAACAATGTATTACGGATTCAATTCAAGAGTTGAAACTTTAAGTTATAAGTTTGACATTATGCAAAAAACAATGGATAGAGAATTTGAGAATGTTTATGATGTTCTACATTTTCAAAAAGAATCTATCAAAAAAATAAAGAATAATGGAAACTAAATAGGAACTACTGTGATGGAGCTGGAAAACGAAATTTTACAAAGATTAACGAAAATCGAAACTCAACTTGATGGATTTATTAAATATGTCAACGAAGATGTTACAGAAAAAAATTCAGATCACGAAAAGAGGATTCGTTTTCTTGAGCGATATGCTTTTATTCTTTTAGGAATATTCAGTCTTATAGTTCTAATAATAGATAAAATAAAATAATCACAAATTAAAGGGACAAAAAGTGATAATTAATAAAGTTGATAGTACTGTTTTATTAACGAAAGAAGAAGCAATTATATTTTTCAAGATTTTAGAACATACTTGCGGAGACTATTTGAGAGGTAGAGGTCTTCTAACAGAGGAAGAGCTAAAGTTAACCTATGATATTGATATACAATTTTTAGAACTTTATCTCTCAACAAAAAATCCAGTTTTAGAAGTAAATAGATAAAATAGAACATTCACAAATCAAAGGAGAAGTTATGCAATCTATATTAGATTTTCTTAGCGGGAAAAAAAGCTACATCTTGTTAGCAGTTGGACTTATTTTCAACGTAGGCGTTCTACAAGGTTGGTGGGCTACCGATAATGCTACATGGCAATCAATAGACACCTTGATAATCGCCTTGCTCGGCGCTTCGTTCCGAGCTGCGGTCACTAAGTCAAGTCCGAATCAATAATGAACTGGCAAACCCTAACAGCTATCGGCATTGGAATTTTAGTATTCGGGACAATATGTTTCTTGCTTGGAAGGTCAAGCAAAATGCCTGATCCTCCAAGTATTGTTATTAAGGAACATTTTGTTCACGATACAACATACGCAAAACCTAAACCACCAATAATAATACATGATACGACCTATGCAACCAAAACCAAAACAACCATTACCGATTCAATTAGCGGAACAAAATCGGGGGCGAGTTATAAGATTAAACATACCATTACCGAAATTGATAAAGACCTTGAGAAATATCCTTCATCTTGGAAAGTAGATTTTATTCCACCTCCCGAAAGGATAATTAAAGAAACAGTTACAAGAGATTCCATTAGGACAATAACTGAAACTAAATTTGTGAGCAGACCCTTTTTTCTTAACGAATGGTTTTACGTTTCATTGTTTGAACTTCTCATAACAGTATTAGCAATAATATTCTAATAAACTCTTGACTTATTATATATTAACTCTTGACAAATGATGTTTTATTTTATATGTTTGTGGTGAATTAAAAAAGGAGAGTAAGATGCAATACCGTCAAGGTGATGTATTTGTAGAACAAGTTTCTTCAATTCCGCAAGATGCAAAAAAGCAAGAGAACAAAGAAAAAATTATTCTTGCGTGGGGAGAGGCAACGGGACATCATCACTCAATCGAAGTTACAGAAGCAACCGAATCATTTGTGGACTCTGCCGGACTTTTATATTTAAGTCTGCAAGAAGAAACCACCCTCACACACCAAGAACACGCACCAATAAATATTCCAGAAGGATTTTATCGTGTTACAATCCAGAGAGAATATAGTCCCGAAGAAATTAGAAATGTTTTGGATTAGTTATGATAGACAAACTAACCCCAGAACAAGAAGTGTTAATTCCGATTGTCCGAGAAGAATGGGAAAATTGTTTTTACAAACTACCCAGATTTGATGAGGGCGTTATACAAGACGTAATCCCTAAAATCTATGGCAAGCCTACGAAGATTTGGTTTTATAATGGATCACCATTCGGGTTGCAGATACTTGTTAATGTTTTGCAGAACATCTGGCAGGACATCGAGCAGAACATCGAGCAGGACATCTGGCAGAACATCTGGCAGAACATCGAGCAGGACATCGAGCAGAACATCGAGCAGAACCTCAGGCAGAACATCGAGCAGGACATCTGGCAGAACATCTGGCAGAACATCGGGCAGAACATCGAGCAGAACATCGAGCAGAACATCTGGCAGAACATCGGGCAGAACATCGAGCAGGACATCTGGCAGAACATCGGGCAGAACATCGAGCAGAACATCTGGCAGAACATCAGGCAGAACCTCAGGCAGAACATCGAGCAGGACATCTGGCAGAACATCGGGCAGAACATCGGGCAGAACATCTGGCAGAACATCGGGCAGAACATCGAGCAGAACATCGGGCAGAACATCTGGCAGAACATCTGGCAGAACATCGAGCAGAACATCGGGCAGAACATCTGGCAGAACATCTGGCAGAACATCGAGCAGAACATCAGGCAGAACATTAAATATAATATTTTTGGTTGGTATATAAGATGTGATGACTTAGGGTGGGTGGCGTTTTATGATTATTTCCAAAGAGCTAATTTGTTAAAATATAATAGCCCTTTGTTTGAAGACTATAAAAGATTGGTGGGTTCGGGGGTCTTTTCGTCTATTCAATTTGAAAATATTTGTTTTGTCTGTGCGTTACCGATCTCAGTAAAAGTTGATGACAGAAAAAGACTTCATTCAATAAATTCTCCAGCAATAGAGTGGAAAGATGGATGGGGATTATATTTTATACACGGCGTTACAGTTCCAGAATATGTAGTGATGAATCCAGAAAAAATTACGGTTCAAGATATTGAGAAAGAAGAAAACGCAGAAATCCGTAGAGTAAAGATTAACAGATATGGTCAAGATAAATTTTTGAAGGATTCTGGTTCAATAAAAGTTCACGAAGACGACTATGGAACTTTGTGGAAAAAAGATTTGCTAAATGACGAACCGATAATAATGGTAGAGTTAATCAATTCCACTCCAGAGCCAGACAACTCATTCAAACATTATTTTATAAGAGTGCCCCCAACGGTTAAAACGGCTCACGAAGCGGTCGGATGGACGTTCGGGAAAACAGACAAAAATTATTCACCATTAATAATGAGTTAAATTTTAAGCCGTTGTTTGGGAAGAATTTGTTTTACGACAAGTTCAACTCTCGCCCTTTCAGCGGCTGACTATTTTAGATAATTTATGAAGTTTGAAACGAAGTTCAGCATTGTAATAGTCCTAATTGTGATTTTCTTTTTATTTTATTCTTTGTTTTTATTTTATTCTTTGTTTTATTTATTGAGATAAATTAGGAGATATGTTGAGATAATTTATGATACTAAAACTCGAAAGATTTTATAGTACAAACGATGCAACTCTCGGATCTCTCTCTATTAACGGTCAATTTGAATGTTATACTTTAGAGGATGAGTATAGAGAGAAGAAAATCCATTCGGAAACACGCATACCGCAAGGCACATATCAGATTAAGCTACAAAACGATGGAACAATGACGCTGAAATATGCTAAGAAATTCCCAGACACGCACAAAGGGATGTTGTGGCTTCAAGATGTTCCGAACTTCTCTACAATTTATATTCACATAGGTAATACAGACGATGATTCAAGCGGATGTATTCTTGTCGGGAAAAATTACAATAAGAAAGAAATGAAGTTGTCTGCTTCAACGATTGCTTACAGAGAACTATATCCGAAAGTTACTGAAACATTGGCTCACGAAGAAGTGTTTATAGATATTGATGATTTAGATAAAAATATATGAAAAAGAAAACCCCAGAACGATTGATGGCAGAAATTATCTCTGCTGTTGGTGGACTTGGTTGGACGATTGCCTTGAACCACAAAGCTAAGGCGATCAAATATTTAATCATTGGCGAAGATAAAGAAATGAAGAAAATATTGGAGAAATTAAATGGCAAAACAAAAATCATCTGAATGGATTAAGGGTAAAACTTGCTGGCTCTATTATGGCAAAAACAATTATTATTCTTTCGGGACGGTAAACGGAAAAAGTTTTCTGCTTATATCGGGGGATGTAGAGCTTGACAACGGTTCTTTTTTTAAAGTAACTAATTTTACAGAAGCAAAAAAAATCGTAACTTCATTTGAAAAATAAATTGAGGATATAATGAGAATTGGTGTGTCGGATTTTGAGATGAGCGGGTTCAAGGCGGATAGTTCAATACTACTTTGTTGTTCTATTAAACAATATGGGACAAAGGGCGTTAAAACTATTCGAGCAGATAAATTTAAGAATTGGAAACATCACAAAACAGAGGAAAAAGAATTTATTCAAGCAGTATCAGAAGAACTTGATAAATACGATATACTAATATTCCACAACGGAGAACGGTTTGATAAGAAATACTTCAATGCAAAATGTATGCAGTATGAACTTAGACCGATTTTCAGATACAAGAAACTAATTGACCCGATACAGCTTGCATGGAAACATTTAAGTCTGGGTAGAAATAGTTTGGCGGCGTTAATAGATTATTTACAAATACCCGTTAAGAAAACGCCTATTGAACTTCACAAATGGTTGATGGCTGCATTTGAAGGCGATGCAAAATGTATGGACTTAATAGTAACCCATTGTGAGTACGATGTAATTACATTAGAAAAAGTTTATGATAAACTAAGACTATTAATAGATAAAATTGATACACGCGGAAGTGCATTTTGAGTAAACCACAAACCATAAATGAACTGGCTAAAGAACTTGGCTATTGTACAAGGCACGTTCGGGACATAGCGAAAGAAATGGTAGACAAAGGCGAGTGGGTAATTGTTAAAGTTCCAGACCCAGAACATTTGATTAATGCTTATATGAGAAAATCAAAAAAGAAATGGACACCTACAAAACCGAGAACATAAATTTAGACGTGATCAACCGAGACGTAATCATAGATGAGTTCTATGCGATAGTCTTTTGGCTTGCGACTATACTCGGTTTTACGATAGAAGTTCCGGCATCATATTACGAAGTTGTAAAAGAGATTGAGAATGAAGCAGAGGAACTTGAAAATACGAGAGATATAAATTAATGGAACTTGATAGATCAAAAATACTCGCTGAAAAACTACTCCAAATAGAAGGATTAGGTTACGATGACAAACTTAGAATCTACATCGAAGAAATCAGAAAATTCAGAGCCGAAATCGAAGCCAAAAACATTACGCCAATTATTGAGAGAGCTACCAATATTGACGCTGATAATCCTTTGCGAATACTTGCTAAAGGAGATTGCGAGATTCAAGGGTTGCCACCCAATATTATTGCTCTCACAACTGAAAGACAATTTGATCCCGAAGATAAAATAGGAGAGGGCTAGATGCCTGATGTAACAATGTGCAAAGGTTCTAACAAAGAATCATTCCCGCTATCTGTTGAGGTTGGAGTGACAGAAGACTTTGATTGTCCCTTGAGAGAAACTTGTTGGAGATATAAAGCTAAAGCAAGCGAACAACAAAGTTATTTTGTAGGACTCCCTTATGATAGAGAGAAAGAAGATTGCGAACATTATTGGTATCACCCGAAGTTGAGATAATTGATAAACACAGCAGATTAACAAAAGTGTTCACTAAGTATATTTGTAAAGTAAGCAATACAAAAAGTTTAACTAATTGTTCTTTAATGACAATGATGCTAAAGAGTGAATCGAAATCCTTGATTCTTCGGAGAATGGTTTTCCAAACCAAACTCACACCCAGCAGATAGGGTAACACGCATCCGTAATAAGGCGGTTGAAACGACATCAAGGGTTAGTCCTTGTTGCAAGCCGTAAAAAGGGTCTGCCATTGTCTTTAATTTTTATGTTAGCCAAACCTAACGTATAGAAGGAAAACGATTATATGGAACCACCAATCAAAGTTTTAGAAGCTCTCTTAAAAGAAGGCAAGATTGATTTTATAAACATTAATCTTGAACAAATCGAACAATTGATAAAAGATGAATACGATAAGCAAGAGGACGAGTTTTTGTCGTTTATGAAAATCCCATATACACCACCGAGTTTTTCTGTTGGATTTCATCACGACTGGGATAGTTTAATTTTTTGGCGACAAATGAACTGGAGAAATTTTACTTTGATAAGAATAGACGGAGAAACAAACGGCTATTCTAAATATTTAGAGTTAGAAATTGCATTGCTCGGATTCCACGTAGAGATTAATTGGTATAGAAGTCATGGCGATAAAACCTAACACAAAGACCTCAATAGTGTTAGTTATCCCTTACACCGCCACTTACACCGCCACTTACACCCACATTTACACCGCCATCAAAATAAATTTATTTTTCTCTTGACATTGAATAACAGTTATGTTATTTTTCGGTTGTCCAATAAATAAGGTTTGCAAAGATGAAAAAGAAAATCACAATTAACGTCAATAACTCTACAATCAGAATCCCTTCGGAGTTCACAAAGAAGTTCCGCACTAGCAAAAACCACACAAAATTAAAAGCAGAAATGATTTATGATGAACCCAATATTTGCACGGAAGAAAGTTTCATCATTTTAATAAAGAGGAATAAATGATACCAATTACAGAGAACCTCGATAAGAACGATAGAAATTTAAGATTCTGTCGTGAACTTAGAGAGGACATCAATAAAGATTTCCCTCACGTTGCAGTGTTTCTTGATTCACCTAAAGATTACACTGTGGTGGTAACAGGGGATTATTACGAGTGGTGCAAGAATTATGTAGAAAGACACTGTAAGATTAAAAAGGAAATTGTATGAAAGAGTTGATCCAACAAATAGAAATATTCTTTATGAACCTAAACGATTAGTGGCTTGTGCTGTTTGCAATGTTCATATTCATTGCCTTCACAGCGAGGACGGTAATAGATATTTATAAAAAAACCAAAAGATTATAGGGATTAATATGTGGGAATTTATTTCTTGGGTTGAAAAAGATAATCACGTTTTATTCTTAACCGCTAATGATGTTTTTAATAGCGAAAGAGGAAAAGAACTAAGAGATTTTTATAAGTCCCCATGTGATTACGTGGGGCATGGTGCAATCAGATTCTTTTATAATTTCAAAAATGGCGCAGAAAGAGAATGTACTGATTTCTCAACGCCCGATAATTTTCCTGATGAGATTGTTGACGCTATTAAATTGGGGGAAATGGCTGGATTGGGAGTAGCAAAACAACTTTTGACTAAATCTGCTTGGGCAGTATACCTGAAAGTCATACAATTAGCTGTGGTAGAATACCTGAAAATTAAACAACTCTCTTTTGCAGAATACGAGAAAGTTAAACATTCCGCCTTGACAGAATACAAAAAAGTTGAACACTCCGCTTTCTGGGATATATTCAAGATTAAGGAAAACAGAAATCCAAAATGGAGATAAAGTGAAATCCAAGAAATTAACAAAGTCTCTTGCTTATTTCTTTCACCAAGCAATATTAAAATCATATTGAACTAATAAAATAAAATGGAGAACTAATTATGACGCTTGAAGCCGAGAAAATCCAAGACGTTCTCGATACAATAGAGAACCTTGAAAGAATGGAAGACGAAAACGGGAGTCTCACGGTTGATGAAGCCAGTGAACTTTTCATCTTGAGAGATATTCTTAGAGGAATGGGGCAAATCTGTTCTAATTGTGACGGAACGGGTCGTATCGTTGACCAGAAACGAATTAATCCACAATCAATAGATCAACCGTTGACCTGGTGTAGTCAGTGCGGTGGAGTGGGAACCGTATGATAACCGATAAATTAGTTAAACTTGAAGAAATGATAAACGAATGTATTGTCCGCATAAATCGTTTTGATACGATGTTATCAAGAAAAGCGGTGTATCGTAAAATCCCAGAAGTGTCTGATAATATTTCGAGACATATTGTAGATTTACAACGAGCACTACCCAGATTAAGGATAGCATTTGATAGAGAATTGGAAAGAATAAAATTCAAACCGAAGAAATTTACTATTCTTGACGAAATTATATGTGATAATTGTGGATGGACTGGTGGTATATTAGACTTAATTAGTCCAGACGGACTCGGCGAAGACAGATATATTGACTGTTGCCCTAAATGTGAAAGTAATAAAATTCAAGAGATAGGAGAATAATATGAAGATAGAGATTAAAGAAATTCTTGATGCTAACACTATCAGAGTAACGACTCCCGATGAACGATGGTATCAATATCCTAAAACCAAAGAATGGTTTGCTTCGAGCACTTGGATAAGCTCCTATGTCCCTAGCAAACAACTTGCAGTATGGATGGCAAAGACCGGATTTGATGAGGCGGAAGTCATTAAAAAAGAAGCTGGCGAAAAGGGTTCAAGGGTTCACAAAGGACTTGAAATACTTATTGGCGAAGGGGAAGTCTTTCATAACGATTGTTTTTCTGATGGAGAGGGCAACACAAAAGAAATAACAGCCGAAGAATATGAAGCGATTATGTCTTTTTGGAGTTGGGCTAACGAAGTCAAACCAAAATTCCTCGCAAGCGAAAAAACAATCTTTAATGAAAAATATCAATACGCTGGCACACTTGATTGTATGGCTGAAATTGACGGACAAATTTACTTAATAGATTTTAAGACTTCGGCAAACATTTATTTATCTCACGAAGTCCAAGTAAGTTCATACTTTCACGCAGACGATATTAAAGCCGACAAGATGGCAATACTCCAAGTCGGCTATGGTAAAAATCGGAAGGGCTACAAGTTCACAGAGATTGAAAATAAATTCGGATTATTCCTTTCTGCTCATAGTTTCTGGGCAGAAGAAAATTTAAATAAACACCCTAAACAAAAAGACTATCCAGTGTCAATTAAATTAAAGGAGAATTAATATGCCAGTAGGAACATCAGAACAAAAAACTTACTTAACTATTGCCTATGGCAAGTTGAGGGAAAGATGCAAAGAGGGTGAGCCTAACGCTGTTTGGAGAGAGTTTGAAGGCAAGGGTTCATTCGCCAAAGAATATCAGTGGATTGAAGGGCGTATATCCAAAATATATTACAAAGAATCGAAGGAATACGGAAACTCCTACGAGGTCACGATTGACGATGATGTTAACCTTTGGAATGTATCGTTCAAAGAGAGCACAAAATATTGCCAAGATTTTCTTGTAAAACTCCCAAATATTAATGTCTCCCAAGTCGTTAAACTTACTCCTTATGAAATGAAAGGAGACGATGGGAAAGATAAGCGTGGAACTTCAGTAATGCAAAACGCAATTAAATTAAAGAATTTCTTTTCACAAAAAGAGGGAGAGACTTGGGTGTATAGAGAAGGATTCCCAGAACCGAAAAAACCAAAACTCTCTGACAAAGAGTGGAAAATTTATTTGATTGAGATTCAGTGCTTTTTAATGGACTATGTTAAGGCGCACATTATTCCTAAACTAAACGATCCAGCCGTAAGACTCGGAATTGAAGAAGACAAAGAACAAGTTGGTAGTTTTGAAAGGACAGAGCAGATAGATGAGGATGGATTACCGGATTCGGGTTCGGATTTGCCATTCTAATAAAGAGCCTTGAATGACACAACCAATAAAAATATTTACTGGGGTAACAAACGGGATTCCACACGACAAGGAAACGATTGATAATGCCTACAAATATTTTGAAGGTATAGGGATTGACATAACAATCGAAAAGCATAAGACAAAGCGAAGCAATGTACAGAATAATTATCTTTGGGGCGTTGCGTGGACTTTAATATCAGACTTTATCTTGAAAACTACAGACAAGAAATTTAGTCTACAAGAAATCCACGATCATTATAAGAGCAAAGGATATTTTGGGTTTAAGACATCTCCAATAACTAATGATGATATTCCTAAAGGATCAAGCGAGTCAACTACATTTGAGTTCTCACAAGCCAAAGACAGGATACAAAAAGAATGGGCAGAGAAGGGGCTTGTTATCCCAGACCCAAATCAAACAGAGTTCTTAGATGAACCTAAAGAGCTTTAATAATTAAGTGTTTACAAAACTATGGTAGAGAAACTAAGAAAATGAACGAGAACGGAAAACCCGAAATTGACCGAACTAAAAGCGAGGTCGGAGTACAGCCGGAAGTTATGCCGAAAATTGCGGGAAAGGAAAAACTAATTGACTTAATAATAAGTTTTGGCGAAGCGAAAGTTGATACCGGGTATTATTCAGACGGGAGTAATGCCCAGAATAAAGCAGAAAATAAAGCGGATAGATATTGGGCAGAAATAGTCAAAATTATTGATAGCAATTTTACGGCATAACGGAGTGGCAACTAAAACGCAAAAAATTAAAGAGAGAAATTGAATTGAAAAACAAAACTAACATACCTAAACAACTTAGAACCGAGACAGATATTTTTTGTCGTTTTGAGTTTTTAGTTATAATTTTTTTGGCGAAAGGAGAAAAAGATTATGAAAGAAAAATACTTAGAAAAACGAATTTGGAAATTATTTAAGCTGGATAGAAGAGAAATTAATAAAGCTGAAAGGCAGATTGAATCAATATTAATAGATGTTTACAATTGTGGCAAAAAAGACGGATGCCAAATGGAAAGAAATAGAATTAAAAAACTATTGCCATAAGCCAAAAACAATTAGAACGGAGTTACAACTTACCGTAATCCGGTAAGAAAATATTAACCAAAATTAAAAAGGAAATTTAAGATGAAAAAAAATGAAAATTTAACCGAACAAAAAAGTAATTCCGGTACAGTTGTTGGTTCTACGGAAACCGGCGGTCAGAATGACGGGTATATAAAAATTATTACCGCTATACAATTGATACAATATTTTACAGCAAGAATTGAACTGGTGCGTAGTGAACTAATGGTTGTTGGTGCGGACAATAAGAACGTATATGAAGTTGGTAAAAAGCAAAAAGATTATTTAGAAAATATTGCGAAGAGATTACACAAATTGGCAGAGGATGTTGGAGATTATTGTAATAACTGCGATATGGTTGAGGAGATAGATGAGAAATTAACTAACGCGGCTTACGAATTTTTACAAGGGAAAATAAGATAGCCGGTTTTCCGTAGAACGGCTGTGGCAAATAAGCGGAGAACGGAAAATGACAACCAAGTGGATGTTTTTAACACCCTTAAGATTTCTGGCAAGTTGCCTCTGGAACTTGTCGGAATTTACTGGAATAAGTTTAGGCAAATATGGTATTACAATATTTAATTTAATGATGGGGCAACGAGCAACTAAAATTAATAAACAACAATAAAAGTTCTTCCGCTTGATTTGCTTGTTAGGCAGATTTTTGCGGAAGTGAAGGAGAAAATAAAAATGATACGAATTAGAATTGACGAACAAACAGTAATAATACTTGGCTATGATGAATGCCAAATTAATGATGGAGTTGCGCCCAACAAAGTATTATCAAGTGGAGTTATTAATAAAGGTTATAAAGACAGCAATGAACACGAACCAATTTGCTATGTGGTGATAACTGATTTTATCAATTTAATAGAAGAAGACGTGCCCACTGATGGCAAGTGGAATGTTAGCAAAAATTCTGCCTAACGATGTTGCAAATAATGCGCCGAAATAAATAAATGAAAAACTATAAACTAAATAATGCCAACAATCTTAACCCAAATCAACAGACCTCGAATGAGGTCGCATTGATTTGCGGGTTATGTGGTTGGGCGTGGAGATGAGAAAATGAAATTTACAAAACTGACAGCAGAAAATTTACCAGAGCCGAACAAGTTGGTGTGGATCAAGAGGGTAAAAGAGAATAGAATTTATTTGGGTCACAGGCAAGATAAACCATACATAGTCAACGAAGACCCTTCAAGAGATTGTTACTGGATAGCCAACCCGCAACATAATATGCTTTGGTGCGAAGGGTATGAATTAAAATTCTACAATAGTTTTTCAGACGTTACAGTTGACAGTTGGGCTGATTTAGATTTACCAAATGCTAACGCCCAATCCACATAACAGGACGCGGGCTTACCCGTTGCGGGAGAAACAACGAAGACTAAATTGAGGTTAAGATGGATATTTCAAAAATAAATAAGTGTATTGATCACATAATCGTTCACGATGCATATCGGATGCACTATGGCTCTGTCAAATGTTTGGAATTAATCAAAAACGAAGTTGACAAAAGCAATCGGGTACAGCCCGAAGTTAAACCAGCAAACGGTGGACAATTGTTGATAGATGCTTTTGAGGAAGCAATAAATAACATAAATAGTGAAGAATATTCCCGAAAAGATTTATTTAATGAACACACAAAAGAACACTTAGCATTTATTGAAGGGATGTTTTGGGTGGGACGCAGATTGCATGAAGCAATTTTAAAAATTAATCCCGACTATCAATTACCTTTTGAAGATAGCCGTTTGTCGGTTTAACTACTGTATAGGCGGAATCAAGGTTTAAGTAATTATGAATAAAGAAGTTAAATATTTGACAATCAAAAACTGCACATACGATGGGCACACGAAAAAGAGTTAGTATAAAGTTACCAGAACTACTTTTACAAAAGGCAGATGAGCTTTGCAAAAAGAAAGTTGTTACCAGAACAAATTATATCGAGGGACTTATTCGTGCAGATCTTGAAGAAAATGGTATTGACTTTGAACCACCGGAAGAATATAAGTTAGAAGATTGGTGGGATGAAAAAGATAATCTAAAGAAAAAAAATAAAATAGCATGAAAGAAATCACTTGCAGAAAAATAGTCCTTGATTGGTTGAAAGAGCAAACCAATGGAACCGTGATCGCACACCACATAATAGATGCGAGCTTGCCCGAATACGGGAAAGAAATGAATGCTTATTACTCGCCAGCAACTTTCCATAGGAATTTCTGTTGGCTGAAAAATGAGCCAGATACTTTGCGAGAAAACGGAATTGAACTTGAGCCATTAGTTGAGGGTGCGGGCAAGGTCAATAAGTGGAAAATTATTTTATTAGAACAACAAATAGAACTGGAGCTAAGATGGACTATCTGAAAGACAAACTAACCACTGTAACAATTTGTGCGAATGAATGTTCCCATCATACTGGTTGGTATAGTAACTTGGAGGTTTCTTTTTTCTTCGGATTATTCTCCACAACCATAAGAATATACGCTTGCTCTTTGTGCGGTAAGATTTTACAAGGCAATGAACTTAAAAAATTTAAGGAGAGCAAATGAATACGCAAGTAAAATCACATTGGCGATTAGTTTGGCGAACTTTCAAAAAAGCAATTAAGGTAACAATAGGTATTTTCTTCCAGATGCTTAGGGCTAATCTTTACTCAATGAAGGTTTTCCGACATTTAGAGAGACAGCGAGAATTATTTTCGTTAATTTCAGATGATGGGAAATAGTTGTTGATTATAAAGAGATAAAATTTGTATAAGTTTAATACTGCTTATAAATGTCCGTTCTGTTCTAAACATTTTGTCGTTGTCGTTGGTGCAGGACAATTCAAGAGTTATTTGCCTGTTGAGATTGTTACTGGGGACGAAGTTTATGATTCAATATACGACAAATCTAAAGGGCACAAGTCCCATTTATTAAACTGTCCACAGATGCAAGAGCGATGGGAGGGGATAAAAGAGAAACTTGATAAACAATTAAATCCGAGATTGAAGATAAAATAGTTTGACTTTAATTGAGAATTTGTTAAATTACAATTAAGGAAAAGTGAGTTTACATGGATACCGACAATTTAGAAAATAATAGCCCTAAGAATTTAAGTTGCAATTCTTTCATTAGACTTGCTTTTCCCCACTTATCTTTGCGGGGCATTTTTTATTTTATAAAGGCAGATTTCGTGAAGGTTAAATGAAAAAAGTAATAAGCGAAGAAAAGAAACCAATCAAAATGTGGTTGGACATAATTGAAGATTCGGCTTTACAACAGGTGAGAAATTTAGCCAATCTCCCGTTTGCTTTTAGACATATTGCGATTATGCCCGATGCACATTCCGGCTATGGTATGCCCATAGGTGGAGTTTTAGCAACGAACAAAGTCATAGTACCAAATGCGGTAGGCGTGGATATTGGATGTGGCATGTGTGCCGTTAAAACTAATTATGAAGAAATAGACAAAGATATTCTTCAAAAAATTATTAACCAGATTAAAGAGGTTGTTCCGGTTGGATTTGCGCATCAAGAAAAAAGTCAAGGATGTATGCCAATGCCAGAGGATTTAAGCAGTCTGAAAATTATAAGTCAACAATTTTTGGCGGCGGACAAGCAAATTGGGACGCTCGGCGGTGGGAATCATTTTATTGAAATCCAAAAAGGGAATGACGGATTCATATGGATAATGATTCATTCGGGTTCAAGAAATTTAGGCAAAAGAGTTGCAGACTATTATAATAAAGTTGCAGTAGAAATAAATGAAAGATATTTTTCTTCAATTCCCAGACAATGGGAACTTGCATTTCTTCCGATAGAAACAGATGAAGCAAAACAATATTTTAATGAAATGAAATATTGTGTAGAGTTTGCTTTTGCCAATCGAAAATTAATGATGGACAATATTAAAAAGATATTTATCGGGACATTAAAAAACATTACTTTTGATAATATAATAAACATTGCTCATAACTATGCGGTATGGGAGAATCATTTTAGCCAGAATGTTATTATACATCGTAAAGGTGCGACACGAGCTTATGAAGAAGAAGTTGGAATTATACCAGGTTCAATGGGAACAAAATCTTATATTGTGCAAGGATTAGGAAATCCAGAATCATTTAAGAGCTGCTCTCATGGAGCGGGTCGGATGATGGGGCGTAGAGAAGCACAAAGGACACTTAATTTAGAAAACGAAATAGATATTATGAACAGTCAAGGAATTATTCACGATATAACATCTATAGATCAACTTGATGAAGCCCCAAATGCTTATAAAGACATTAATTTAGTAATGGAAAATCAAAAAGACTTAGTAAAAATACTTGTCGAATTAAAACCCTTAGCGGTAATTAAAGGATAATGAAGAATAATTTTTACAACAAAACCAGAGGTGAAAAATGCCAGTACAAATAATTAAAATTGATGATGTAGAATACATCAGAAAAGACAGTATCAATGAATCAAAACAAGCCGTGAATGTTGACGGACTTAAAGGGGTATTAATAAGAAGTTATGCTGCAGGAGTACATTTCGGTTATTTGAAAGACGAAAAATTTACTTCTTCGGGTAAGGTTGTAACTTTATTAAACACCCGGCGAGTTTTTTATTGGGAAGGTGCGGCTTCGTTATCTCAAATGGCTCTTGAGGGCGTTTCAAAACCAAAGACTTGTAAATTTTCTGTGCAACTTGATAGCAATGAAATAGTAAATGTGATTGAAACAATCCCTCTTACAGAAAAAGCATTATTAAATTTATATGGAGTTGCCGTATGGAAAGTGTAAAAAGTTCCGGTGACGGTTCCGGTGACGGTTCCGGTTCCGGTTACGGTTACGGTTCCGGTTACGGTTCCGGTTCCGGTGACGGTTCCGGTGACGGTTACGGTGACGGTTACGGTTCCGGTTCCGGTGACGGTTCCGGTGACGGTTCCGGTTCCGGTTACGGTCACGGTGACTAAGAAATCTTTTTTTTTTTGATAAACAATTAAATCCGAGATTGAAGATAAAATGATATTTGACAAAGAGAAGATTTTTTGTATCTTTACGATGTGAATTTTGAAGATTGTTCTAATTCACAAAATTTTGATAGCGTTGAGCAAAGCAACGGAAGAATTTGAGGTTAATCTCTCAAATTAATACCCTTATTTCACTGACTTTGCCAGATGATTTAAGGGTATTTGCGTTTTAAGAGGTGATATGTTTAAGAAATATCAACATATTGATTTGATATTAAATAAAATTTCTTTATATTACATCTAAATTTAGAAGACGTTCGCCATATCGAATGGGAAAGTTCAAGTTAATTTACTTGGATAGAAAACCTTTATTTTACAATATATGGATTGTAAAATGAGGTTTTTCTGTTTATATAGAGAGAAAGTGCAGGGCATATATAAAATTACAAATATTCTTGATAACAAAATATATATTGGTAGTTCTATTAATATAAGCAATAGAATTAAACAACATTTTTATATGCTTGAATCAAATAAACATAAATGTTCACATTTGCAAAATGCTTTTAATTTATATGGTAGAGAGGTATTCAAACACGAAACATTAGAAGAAATCAGAAACAACGATCAACTATTAACCAGAGAACAATATTTTTTGGATTTATTCAAATCATATAATAGAACTATTGGATATAATGTTTGTCTAAGTGCTTCACATTCAAGGCTTGGCATTTCTCATACCGCATTAACTAAAGAAAAAATAAGCAAAATATTCAAAGACAAAAAACTAAGTCCAGAACATAGAGATAAAGTTATAAAAAATCTGCAAACAGGCAAAGAAATGTCTTCGGAATGTAGAACGAGACTGGGCAATGAAAGAAGAAAATTGAAAGCTATAGATATAGAAAAAATCATTGTTTTATATCAACAAGGATTAACGCAGAAAGAAATTGCTATAATTTATAATTGCTCAAAAATGTTAATAAACAGAACTTTCCTTAGATTATATAAAGAGAATAGAATTAAAAAACGTTCTGTTGAAACGAAAGAACACGTTCTTTGGGAAATTAATAATTCTGCTTTGCTTCAATCGCAAATCGCAACCAAATTAAATATTTCCCGATCTTTGGTTACACATATAAAAAACAATTTAGGAGACCAATATGGGCTTTAGACGCTATCAACACATCGAAAGATATGGCAATGCAGAAGTTGAAGGGATTGAATTTGGGAACTGTTATATCTTCCCTAAGATAGACGGTACAAATTCTCAACTTTGGTTTGAAGACGGACTTATTCTAGGCGGGTCAAGAAATAGGACTTTAAGTTTAGAAGACGATAATCAAGGATTTTGTGAATGGGTCGCTCGTCAAGATAATTTTGCATACTTCTTTTCTGAAAATCCGTATCTTAGACTTTATTTGGAGTTTTTAGTCCCGCATACTCTAAAAACCTATCGAGAAGATGCTTGGCGAAAAGCATATGTTTTTGACGTGTCCGTTCTTAACGGGGAAGACGAAGAATTTCTTTCCTACGAAGTTTATAAGCCAATATTAGAAAAACATAACATTGAATTTATCCCGCCGATTTGTTCTATTAAAAATCCGACTTATGAAGACTTAATACAAAAACTTGATTCTAATACCTATCTTATAAAAGACGGCGAAGGATTTGGCGAGGGCATAGTTATAAAAAATTATGATTATCACAATAAATTTGGTAGACAAATTTGGGCTAAGATTGTAAGAAGTGAGTTCAAAGAAAAGCACGTTAAGACTATGGGATACCCAGAAATGGACGGCTCAAAAATGATTGAAGTTGAATTTGTAGAGAATTATTGCGGGGCGACATTAATAGACAAAACTTACGCAAAGATTGTAAACGAAACCGGTGGATGGAGTTCCAAATATATTCCAAGACTTTTACAGACAGTTTATTATGATTTGGTTAATGAGGAAACTTGGAATTTTATTAAAAAGAATAAATTACCAACAATTAATTTTAAGACATTAAACTACTTGACTATAAATAGAATTAAAGAATTGAAACCGGAATTATTTTAAGAACAATTATTTCAAAAACCAAAACCGTAGCATAAAGAGTTTATCTTTGGTTCTCAAACATAATGCAAACACTATCACAGTATCAATAAAAGTAGTCAGAGCACGTTACCAACCGTGTCGAACAAGGAAATTTGAGAGCCCTTGCTTCTACTGTGAAAAACGGGCTATCTAAAGTCTTTTTTAAGAGTTCTGCTTTAGTATAGTTTAGTGAATAGTCAGAGTGTACTTGACACCTGCGCTTTAGAGAAGAAGAGTTCTCAAAGAAAGATATTGGTGTGCCCAGGAAGAAGATGTGGAGCGATTTAATTTAACAAAGGGAAAATGTTAGCGGAAATAAAATCATTTACTTGACTATTAATATTATTATAATTAATATGCAGTGAAATTAAAAAGGATAGTGTAATGAAAGAATCAGACAAGGAAAACCCATGTCGGCACAAATGCGTAAAGTGTGGCTACGAATGGGACAGCAGGAAGGAACACCCTAAGGCATGCCCATATTGTAAGTCATACAAATGGGGAACAAAAGAGAACAAGAAATGAGCAAGAAAAAACCAAAAGGAAAATAAAATGACGCTCGATGAAAGTCGTGTTTATAGTAAGGGCTATAATGCTGGGAAGAAAATTAAAGCAGAGGAAATCAATAGGATCATAGAAAATGCTCGGACAACATTTAAGGCGAAAACCAGAGATGAGATATATACTCAGTTTTTTTGTTCTGTGTTGAATGGATTATTGGCTGGAGATGCGACATGGGAAACTGGGGCCGAACCAGTTAAAAACATAAGGACTTATGTCCAATTAGCTAAAGAGTTTGTAGAGGAAATAATGAAACAATTAAAAAGATAAACAATGACGGATAGGATACGACAAAGAAAAAAACAATATACGATTATAATTTGAAGTGTTTAGAGTGCAAGTGTTTTTGTAAACAATCAAAGAATGTAGATATAAAGTTCTGCCCATATTTTAAACCAGTGGAAAAAAAGAAAGAAACAACAATCTAATAGTATTATATAAGGAAGTAAAATGACAAAGAAAGATATCACAAGCGAATTTAATAAACTCAAGCCTTTTGGTTTTGAAGTAATCACATATAATGACAGCAGACCCTTAAGAAAGCAGCAGTCAAATTTTGTAGATCATCTTATCTTTAATGGGAAGTACATAGTGTTCGTGGAAGTGAAAATTGGCAGAGATAAATTATCTATATCTCAAGAAAGAACAGCAATTAAACTTTTGCAATGCTCTGAGCATAATAAATATGTTTTTTATAAAACAGTATTTACATTAGCAGAAGCGAGGGGCATAATAAAAAATTTATTAGCAGAGACGTTATGATTTCAAAATACACACGATATAACAAAGAACTCTATGAATTTAAGTCTAAGGACTATTTGAAGTGGGCAAAAAATAAATATCCTCATTTGGATTTACATCATATACTTTCCAAGAAAGTGGACTTACTTATCTATCCAGTAAGGCACAGTTATCATCTGCAGGCAGTCCACCAGCACAAAGCACACTTTTTTGAGAAGTGGTTAATCGAATCAGTAAATATATTCTTGGTTTATGTAAACGAAAAATTCTTCGATAAGTTCGACCAACAGTTAAAACTATCAGACTATGAACCTGCAACTTTAAAGGCATTGTTTGAAAGAGTTCAACAATTAGAGGTAGATAAATGAAAATTAATGAAATGCCATATTATCTTTTGGGTGGTTTTGGGGTGGGTCTTATCTGGGGCAGTTCAAATTTAGGGACAGCCATTGGCGTATTAATGTTTTTAATTGCTATTGAATATGAGAGAAAGAGGACTAATTGAAAAAGATAATCATAGCCATTGCTCTAGCTTATTTAGTAGTACGGTATTATAAAATGCTGAATGAGTTGGACAGCTTATTTGACGAAAGGAAAATTTATGAATAAGACAGAAAAGTTCAGACCGAGCAATGGAACAGATGGCGAAATATTCATGTGCGATTTTTGTTATCACTGTATAAACGAGAAATGGATACACGATCAAAAAGAGGGTGATAAAAAATGCGAGATATTAAGTAAAATGATTTTACTTGATACCGATAATAAGAATTATCCTGAAGAATTGACTTACGATACGGAAGATTACCCGATTTGTACGGCTTATAAACATTGGGATTGGGATAACGATGGAGGTGCTGACGATCCGCAAAATCCAAAAGCACCAATTCCGGTTGATCCGCAACAATTGATCTTATTTTCTTTTAATGAAAAGATAGATGAGTTAATTAAAGAATCAGAAATTTACAGAGAGGTATAAAATGAAAACTGTATTAGTAATATTATTTCTGTTTATTCTATGGGGATGTGGGAATGAAAAATCAAGCTACAAAGAATTAAATCCGAGTGTCCCCGATAACGTGCAGATGCTTGCTCTGTCCGCCTATGAATGTGGATATGATCAAGCTGTTTTAGATTACACAAGAGCAATTAACAGCAGAAAGAACTTTCTCGATTATTATAAATTAAAAGCACAACAACAGAGCAATAAATATGCGAAAGAAATATTTGGGAGTTCAAAATGAAAATTAAATTATTAGCAATCATATTTCTCTTGGTGCAAGTTAGTTTTGCGCAAACACTAAATTTTACTTCTAATAACCAACTGAGAAGGAGCGATATAACAGTGTCTTCTAAAGAGATTGTCTTTGCTTTTATTGCTGATTCATCTCAACTTTTTATGGACGGGAAGTTGTTGCCGTTAATCAATAGTGGACAAGAAGAATCTTGGGATTCTAAAACTGGTGAGAATAGAGAGTGTTGTTATAGACTTAGGAATGATGAACTGGAATGTGTTTGGGACATAGTGGTTGACTGTAAGACTAAAACACATATTAAAGAAATAAGAAAAATTGGGTATTATGGCAATGGATATATTTATTATAGGAGAGTAGGCAAATGAAAACACTAATATTTTTATTCTTATTTGTAAGTATTGGTCATGCACAAACGACAACACCGTTAAGTCCTATTGATTCGACAAGAAAAGTTCTTAAAGAAAAATATGGTTATGATTTAGTCCTACCTATTGTACAACAGCCAAAAACTTGGCAACAAGAACTTATTTCTCTCTGGAAAGAATATAAGAGCGAGTGCTACAAAGACTCAACGGTCAATAATGTTTGGTTGTCCTATGATTCATTGGCGACGGTAAAATATTATGAACAACATCCAGACATCCCCAAAGAAAATAGATGGGGGTCAATTATGAAAGAAGAAAAGATTTATTCTCACAAACAACCAACCTTTGAGGGATTTATGGAATGGTTTGGAAAAAGATTAGGAGATAAATAATATGGCAGACATTAAAGAGTTCATAGAAGCATACAAGAAAGGAATTGGAAAAGGGATAGAGGTTTGTGATAAAGAGTTGGCTCATTTAAATAAATGGAATTATAAAAAAGATGAACCAGCAAAAACATCAGTGCTGTTTATCAAACAACAGTTACAGCAACTAATTAAGGAGCAAACAATAGAATTAAAATAAAGGAATTTGAGAAATGTCTATAAATGATTATCCGACCGACCAAGAATTAGAAGAAATAAGAAACCATGATTGCATAAAAGACTTAAAAGGATTTCTTGAACTATTAGAATCCGTTTGGAATGATGATTATGGGACTTTTGAATTAAAGGGCAAGACGTTAAAATTAATTACTGGCGGGTGGAGTGGAAACGAGGATACACTTTGTGCTATACCGAAAATATTTGATATGGCTTATTGGTATCAATCTAAGAGGGGCGGATTACATATTTATAAAATAACTCACTTTGACAAAGGAGACAAATATGCGAGCAAAAAGATTAACGCTAAATCCACTATCTCCATATCCGGTAAGGTGTAAATATTATGGTTACTATCCAAAAAATTTGATCAGTCTTTTCGTTCTCAACAGAGAACCGACAAAAGAAGATAATGCTTGCCAAAGGGTCAAGTCGAGAAAGTTCAGAGCTCAATCATAAAAAGTATATATACAAACTTGACAAATGACACTAATAATGTTATCTTTAGAGAGAGAGTAGTAGCCTTTTTGCTTTTATGAATACCAACGCCGAAATGGAAGTAAAAACAAAGGATAAATCCCCGAATTTGTATAAAGATACGTTTAGTGAACACGAATACTTACTTGACAATTTCTGTGGGAACGGATTCTCGATCATTCCCCTGCCAGAAAAACCACGAAAGAAACGAAAAATTAATACAATTAAAAATTTAGTAACAAAAAATTTATAATAGTATAGACTAAAAATCTATACCACTTGAAATAATGAAAAGCTATCATCGGATAGCAAGTTGCTTGGATAGTTCTTACAATGTATCTATGCACTACTGCACAAAGTAAGAGTTATAATTGCCGTCTCAAATTATATGGGGTATAAATTTCAAAAATCTATATTCCTAAAAATTCATAGCCATTTGGTAAAGTTACCTCAAGCGAGTTCATTGCTCGGAATGGCTCAAAAATTAATACTCTCTTAGCGGGATTTACAAGCCCGCATTTCTCCTAAAAATTATGTTGTCTGAATGTGCATTTAAGTGCACATTCTTTTGTAAATCTTGATGTTTTTATTATTTAACACATCAAAGTGCAATATGATGCACATTGATGCAAGATATAGGTGTTATTAAAAGAATCTTGTTAATTCTGCGGGTAATTGTAAAAGTTCTATAAACTCCCAGTCTTCTGGTGTCTTAAAGCCATTTCTCATTCCAGGATGTTTTCTATCAAGTTCTTTCAATAGTTCTGTCGTTATCATTTTTCTTCTTCTTTATATTAGTTATGCAAAATGCAATTCTGTTTTATCAGTGTACTTCTTGTCAAGATACTTTTTGCTATTTTCAATCTGTCTTTCAATTCTGTTAATCTCTTTCTCTATCTTGGTTTTTTGTGAAGCATAGCATAGCTGATAATATGCTTTCTTAAGTCTCGCAAGCTTAGAAAATAGGTATGTCATTTGTTCGGATTCGATTTGTGTCATTTCATTTCTCCCTTTAATGCGTCTGCAATTATCTTTTTCATATCTTTTATTAATTTTTTGTTCCAGTTGTTTTTCAGCCGGAACTCTTTGAACGCATCTAAGTTATCAAAAAGATAATTCAAACTGAATAAGGCAGTTCTCATTTTCTCTTCTTTCGTCTTTCTCATCTCATTTCTCCGTTATTTAGTTAAAAAATTAACAATACATTAGCAATCAATAAAACTACCACAGCCCCCCAAACGAGATATAGTTTTGTATTATCGGTCATACCGCTATTTTAAAAAGAGGTTTATACATAGCTTGAATTTCTTCCGTTGCTTTTTTGATCTCAAGTCTGATCCTTCTTAAAACGGCAAGGATATAATCATCTTCAGATGGTGTTAGTGCTTCGTCTTGCCAAATGTTATCAAGACTGTCTTTGAGTTCTTGAAGTCTCTCAAGTTCTCTTTCTTTTTGTTTAAGCTCATAAAATTGATCTTTCATTTTCCTTTCTCCGGTTAGTTAAAAAATCATATAGTCCTCAAAAAATTATATTTTGTTGCCCAACAAAAAGGTTAAAGCCTTGATTTTGTCGTTTCTTTCTTTGTCGGGGCAAATCTTGTTCTCGTTATTCTTGTTGAACCTTAGACTTCTCAGGGTTGTTCGTTGCCATTTTTTTTTCTTGGTTTGAACATAGCAAGCCAAAATTCAAAATTTGCCATATTGTCAACCTCGATTATAGGTCTTTTAAATTTAATCATTTCTTTACCTCTATTTTAATTAAGAAAAATTATATAGTTACTATGCTTAAAAAGTCTATAGCTAAGTAAAAAATCATAATCCCCTAAATTCTTTATCTCTGTTATGTAGAGCATATCAAGAACCACATTTTAGTGATACAAAAAACATAGGGCAGTCGGACACTTTATTCTATGGACTCGGACTCAGCGTCTTGGAGAAGGCATTTTGTGCCGCACTCAAGCCCTATTTATTAGTTCCCTTGTTGGTAATGAGCCAAACCACGTCTAAACGTGCAAGGGAAAGAGATTAATTTCTACCGTGTATTTCCAGACTTTCCAAAGAATAAAAATTATATCCGTTTAGCTTATAAGATGGATATAATCCAGGATAGTCAATTTCTATTGATGGATAAACTTCTTTTATTAGCGTTTCGGCTTTATCATAAGCGGCTTGGCTTTCTTTCTCTTTTTGTGCTAACGTTTCGGAATTGCCCGAATTATTGCCATCTTCCCAAAGCTTCGCCCCCTTGTTAATAAGTCTTTTTGCTTTGTTTAGTTTCTCGTTTTGCATTGTGTTCCTCTCTTTTATTTAGTTAAACAAAAAACAAATTAACAGGGATATATTCTTTCACAGTTAGAATATATTCATCAAAACATTCAAATACAACAAAATTAACCATACTAAGAGCCTCATGCTCGTCTTGTGCCTCTACAACCTGCACAAACTTAGTATCATTTGATACTATAGTTACTTCATATTTCATTATAAGCTCTTATTTTTATCTATATCTATTCATAAGACGTGCCAAGCGAAAAGCTAAGAAATTAATCTAAAATCAAAGGGCGAAAATAAGCAACTAAGCAAAATATTCGTACTAAACAGTGGAATCACCACAAGTCAATAAAACAAAACAAGTTGAGACTACGTAAATAATTCATAGTAAACGAAAGAAATTCGCACTAAAAACACAATAAAATCAGGTAATTTGAGACGGTAGAAATAAACAAATTGGGTCTAAGCGATATTTGGAAGAAATAAACACTAAATTTTAAGACTAGTGAATGAAGACAGACTTTGAAAAGAAACAAAAGAAATTCCAAGCATATAGACAGAAATATGATAGGCAACAACTCAGGACTATCAAGCTGATAGCTGAAGCAGTAAAGCTAATAATCAGTAATAATAATAAAAGATTTGATAATAAAGACATAAAAGATTTAAGTTTAAAGGTTTATTCAGTTTATAACAAATTTAACCATATAAGGATACGAAATACTTTGATGCGTACAGATGTGCAGGAAACAATTAATAATGAGCTATTACGGATATATTCAGAAGCCGGTCTATCAAAAGATCAGATAAAACCACTATTAGAGAGCGTCAAAAGTTGGATAATTGAGAAAAGGGACATTACAAACGGGCTCAAATTGATTGATAAGATTGAACAAGTTAATAATTTAACCCAAAAGAATAGCTTTACAGCCCGCACAACGGAGACTATTGACTATTCGAAGGTAGGTAAAGACGGACAACCAGCTCAAAAAGTGACCAAAACGCTTGAAGTCACGAAAAACGAAGCTATTAGAGACGAGATGAGCAACGATCTAGATAAGGTTAATGATAATGTGCAACCAGAGGATAACGATTTAAGCAAGGGCTAACACTTGAATAAGGCAAATTTAGATAAATTAAGAGAAGAAATAAGAGTGATGACAAATCAAACCGGATTATATAGATTGCTAAAAGACGAATTATCAGCACTCGGTTATTGGAAGAATAGGAAGCGAGGTAATCCGGCAAAGGGCTATCAAAAAATGATAGACACCCATCAGTAGGGTAGGGGAGTGATCCATACATAGAATGGCAGACAATAAAATGAGTGATGTTTTGACTGTCTAGTTTAGTGTAGTTTACATAATGGGTATTTTGCGTATTAAAATGTTATCAAAATAAATCAAAAATAAAGAGTTGTTTGTGATTGACAGCATGACAGAAGGTGGGGACAATATTGATAAGAGCGAGGATTTTGGTTTGACCGTTCAACCCAAAAATAAGGATGGATTTTCAACGGAAAGTGACCCCCATAGACCCGAAAGTGGTGGGGTGGGCATTGATATGGGAGACCCCCGTAAATTGTACCACCAAAAATACAAGATGGCGTCAGACAAGACGTTTCTAGAGTTTATGGAAGAGGTTTCAACGATTGTCGAAGAGCACATATCCTCAAATCAAAAAATAGGATCCTAAAAATTTTGGTAAATAGATTTATTAGAATATGACAATACTTTTAGAGACGGAGTTTCAGATAGGAGATATAGTAAAGAGCAGATTAGATGCTGAATTTACCTACATTGTAAATAACTTCACGATAATGGCGATTGACGAGAATGGGACTACGTTATGTTATCTGATAGACTGTGCTGATCCAGAGGGAGCAATAAGGGTATTCAGACCATACGAAGTAGAGATAGTAGAGAAGATAAGGATATGAAGTTAATGACCCTATACCAACGCTTTAGAAAGGCGTGGACTGACATGAAAGACAAAGGAGTCGGTATAGACGAGGAGTTTGTAGTAATTTCTCGTAAGATGTGGGACGACAGCCAAAGGAGATATGCTAACTTTTTAGAGACATTCAAAGCAGTGAGACCGAGTTAATGGACTTGGAAACAGAGCCAAGATATTATTATGAGATTTTAAGGAACTCTAATTAATGCCAATTTACGAATACAAGTGTGAAAAATGCGGTCATATAGACACCGAAGTCCGAGAAGTAGAGGAAAGGAACGATGAGAAGATTTGTAAGAAAGAAACAATAATTGACAATGGTGATTTAGAGTGTAAGATGACACCCAAAGAACCGCTAAAATTATTTTGTAGTGGTGAAATGAAACTACAGATTTCAAGAACAAGTTTCACATTCAAATAGGAGAGTTTTTGGAATTACTGAAAGGTTATCCAGACAAAATAATTTTCAAAACCCCGTTTGATAATACCATCACGGTAAGTTGCGGAAAAGAATATGTTAGAGTAAAGTATATTTATCAAGACGATATTGGAATTACAGACATTAAAGACTACAAGATAATTGAGGGGAAGAACAAAACATTAACGATGATAAAATAATCTTTAACTAAAATAAGCAACCAATTTAGGAAGCGACATTGAAACGAAAGTTTTGGTGTCGCTTTTTTTATATCTAAATATGACGCAAGAACAAGAAAAGAAAATAATAAGATTTAGAAGCGACTTAATAGGTTTTGGTAGAGAAATAAGTCCTTCAACCTTTTGGGCGGGTACTCCTCAATTCCATTATGAGTTAGCGGACATTCTCAATAATAGAGAAAATAAAAAGATTTGTATTCAAGCACCCAGAGGTTCTGCAAAATCGAGTTTGATAAGAATACTCGCACTTCACCACGCAATATATGATGAGGGCGATAAAGTAATTGTAATCCAATCGAAGACTTTAAGGGAAGCAAAAAGAAAACTTAGTAAGATAAAAGAAATTCTTGAATATGAAAAACCATTTATAGACCTCTACGGATATTGCGGAGAACAAGTAGCCGAAGTCTGGAGAGAAGATTACATACGCACAAGAATAGGGCATTACAGAGTTTCAATTATTACCGCAGGTACGGGTCAGATGATAAGAGGTATTCTCGAAGGTGATACTCGTATTACACTTTATATTCTTGATGATCCCGATTCAGAAGATAACACTAAGACCAAAGAAGCGATGCAAGATAACTTTGATAAATTCTGGGGTGGACTCGCTGGTTTAGACCCTCGTAATGGTAGATCGGTAGTTATAGGTACTCCGATAACTCAAGGGTGTATAGTTGAAAGATTAATGGGTCGTGATGATGATTCGATTGATGCAGAAGATATAAAATCAACCGATGAATGGGTAGTTAGAAGATACGAACTGCACGATGATGATTTTAAGAATTTGCTTTGGGAAGAAATTTATCCCGAAGCCCGTTGTCGGGCAATGTTTGAATCCCACAAAAAAAGGTTAATGACCTATAAGTATTATTCGGAATATAGATGTCTTGTAAGAGGCAAAGAAGACCAACTGTTCAAATCCGAATATTACAATTATTATGACGGCAAGTTAGAGTTTAACGGCAATGAAGCATACTTAAAAATCACAGAAGAAAACGGCGTTAAGGTTGATAAAAAAATTCCAGTGAATACATTCATAGGAATTGACCCAGCCTCTTCTCAGAAACAAAGTGCAGATTATACAGTGATCTTTCCGATAGCGTATAGTTCAGACGAGCAGATTTATTGCCTACCTTTTTTCAGAGATCAAATCTCTCCGATGGAAACAGCGATTAAAATTGCAGACTACATTGAATTAGTAAAACCATTAAGGGGCGGTATTGAAACCACAAATTATCAAGAAGCCCTAAGGGAAATGGTTAAAGCAGAACTTGAGAAAAGAAATCTTTACTGTGCTGGATTTGAACAAACAGATGGATTTAAGCCCAGAGACGAAAAGAATAAAAGACTTGAAAGATTACACGGATATTTTTATCAGAAAAGAGTTTGGATTTTGAAAGACGGTATGGGTGCTTTTACCGGAGAACTCTTTATGTACCCGAAAGGAAATCACGAAGATACCTTAGACGGATTTGATTACGCTACCCGAAGAATGTATCAACCAGATCATCAAGTAAGGACTAAAGACGAAGACGATGATCTCAAATATTTTTTAAGGCAGTCATTTCAGAAACAAACATGGATGAGTAATTGAAATATAATTATAAATGCAATAAGTGTAATCAAGCACAAGAAGTTTACATAGACGTTTCTGACATAATGGAAGGACAGCGAAAGACTATAAATCTCGAAAAACTGACAGAGCGAATAAATCAAGAAAGATTTTGCAAGTGTGGCGGAGAACTAAGACAAAGCTACTCTGTCATATCTGACGATAACATAATATTTTTTAGTGGCAGAGCGAGTTGCCGAAAACAGAGGTATGCTTAATGACTAAATCTAAAGATGCGGTTAAAAACGAAACTCTATCAGAAGAATATAAATCTAATAGAAGAAGTTCGTGGGCTGAACAAGTAATTGACGGGCGGGCTTTTATGGCGGGTGCTATGTGGAAAACCGCCGATAAGAAGAAAAATGATGCGAGAGGACAAATTTCCCCCATTACTAACGAATTAATTCCTACAATAAATTCAGTAGTCGCCCAGCTTGTAGAAAATGATCCTCGTTTTACAGCCATAGGCAGAGAAAGAAGCGACACTAAAACAGCTTCTGATATTGCCGACCTGATGGCTTATATATGGTATATCTCTGATGGACGTAGCGAGAATTTAGAGTTTACCCAAGATTTTGAAGTTGATGGTTTGGGGACGTGGATGGCTTATACTGACCCCTATGGAGATTCTGGCAAGGGCGAAATAATGATTTGCTGTTTAGACCCTCTGGAAGTTTACATTGACCCAAATAGTAAGAAAGCAGTTGCGAGTGATGCCTCTAATATTTTAATTGTAAAATCTCTTACTAAAGAACAAATACAAACTAATTATCCGGACTTTGACATTACGCAAGCACAAGCAAGTTTTGAAGACGATTATCCATCTCACAATAGGGATGAACCGCAAGACCAAACAATTCACGTTGAAGACCAATTTGAAACTAAATATAAACTTATAGACAGATATACTAAAGTTAAGATTAAAAGATTCCACGTCTATGATGCTTTGAGTGGATTTGAAAAGACGTTCAGAAAAGAAGAATATGTGGAATGGGCACAGAAACCCGCAGTTATACTTACGAAATTAGGTCAAGAAACCTATACTTTTAATGACAAAGAAATTGAAGAACTCTCTGGGATTATTCAAAAGTTCGGGAACGTTCAGCACTTTGAGATGAATCCTCAAACTCAACAGCCGGAAATTGTGAGCGGCGTTGAAGTGCCTCAACAATTAAATCCTTTATCAATTCCCAACTCCACACAAAAGTTATTTATTAGCACAAGAGGGGATTTAATTAGAGAGGGCAAAGTTCAGTTATCCCAGCCCTACGCTAATAGGATTAAAAGAGTCTTTACTATCGGCGGAGCGGAATATGCTAATTATATAATGGAAAACGAAAAGGGTGCGCTAGAAGATTATCCGATAGTTACCTCAATGTTGCATCATTTTAGAAATCCTTATCCGATGAGTGATGTTCAGCTTGCAAAATCTCTGCAAGAGCAATTAAACAAGATTGATAATTTAATTATTACCTATAATCAGAATATAACTAACGTAAAGCTGTTCGTTCAAAAAGGCGGAGGATTAAAGAAGGAATTAGAGAAGACTGGCGCAGTAGCGGGTCAACAAGTTTACGAAATGGACATGGATGTAGATAAAGTCCCGTTTGTTATCCAACTTACTCAAATGTCTTCGGCTTTATATCAACAGAGACAAAATTTAATTCAACAGATTCAAAGAGTAATTGGTTCTTACGCATTTCAAGACGGAGAATCTTCACAAGCACCCCAGACTAAGGGCGGGACAATTCTCTTAGATGAAATGATGCAGCGCAGAACTGCTTTTAAGAAAAAGAAAATTGAAAGCGGAATGAATCAACTGGCGAAAGTGATTTCTCAAATGATCCCAATGACCTATACCGAACAGAAGATTATAAGAATCTTAAAGCCAAATCATCGTGGCATTAAAGAAATCATGTATAATCAACCACAGATAAACGATAACGGTGAACTTGAAATACTTAATGACCTTTCGGTGGACAGATATGATATTCAAGTAATAAGCGGGTCAATGCTTCCTACAAACAAAATGCAGAGACGTGAAGAAAAACTTAGACTTTATGAATTGGGATTATTGAAAGACCCAGAATGGTACTTGAGGGATATGGACGAGCCTGATGTGGACGAAATTCTTCAAAGAGAAAGTTTGATTAATCAAGCTCAAGCACAGATTCAACAGTTAGAACAAAAAGTAAAAGAACTAACTGGAGATTTACAGACTGCGCAAAGAGAATCTTTACAATCTAAGATGCAATCGAAGGTCGCTGGATTTAATGCGGAGTTAAAAGGGACAAGTTCAGAGATAAAATCAAAAGCTCAATTAGCAATTATGCGAATGGGCGATGAAGTAAAGAAAAAAAAGTCGGTTAAAGAATCGGCATAAAATAAACGGCAGATAAACCCGATGAAGGAATTTGCAAAGGAGCTAAAATGTCAGACGTAAAAGCAAATGAAGTAGAAAATATCGAAGAATTTCACGCAAATACTTTTGAACCTATTGAAGGGGCAGAGACACCAATTAAAGTTGATGAACCTCTGCAACCAATCCAGGAGAAAGTTTTAGAGACACAAATTAAGGAAGAAAAGCCGGTTGATGAAACTCTAAAAGAACCTTTTGATGCGGCTAAACACTATCAATCAATAGCAGACAAAAGACTTGCTGAACTCGAAAGAGAAAAAGTAAAACGAGAACAACTCGAAGCGGAACTTAATCAATTCAAACAACCAAAAGTTGAAGTGAAAGAACCGCCGAAGAGACCAGTTTTCCCAACTCGTCCGAAAGATTATGACGGGACAGACGCAGCAATAAATCCAGATAGTCTGTCATATCAATTTGAGAGAGCAAAGGAAGACTATCAAATTCAGAAAGATATATGGGATCAATATGTAGAATCTGAAAACTTTTCTCTAAGAGAACAAATAAATAAAGAACGCCAAGCAGTTAAAGAGACAAAAGAACAAGCTGCTCATAAGGCGTATATGCTTGGTAAAATCCAAGAAGTAGGCGGAGTTGACATTAAAAAAGCCGAACAAATTTGGGATAGCTATTCGACACCTAAAAAAGATGAAGATTTTTTGAAGGATGTTATAGAATTTCAAAGATGGAAGGAAACACAAATCAGTCCGTCAGCACAAAGAAAATTATCGGAACTTGAATTGAGAAACGAAAGAATGAAGCAACCGTTACCTCCAGGTGTCTTGCCAGGAAAAGCAGACGATTTGCCAAGTGCCGATGAATTATTCAATCAAACAATAGAAAACAAACGGGGGAACTACTCCCTCAAATAAGGAATTATTATGTCAGCAGTAGATAAAAATCTCTATACTGGAAGTTCCACTGCGGTATTATATACCGACCAGAGAAACTTCTATATAAGTCCTAATGTGGTAAAGAAAAATTACCCATTAGTAACACCCTTCTTGACGGCAACATCGAATTGGGGTCAAGTCCTTTATCCGGCAGACCCGCAATATAAGATGTTTCAATACAGTCCAGGCTGGGTGAAACAATACTTCTTCGCTGGTTCAACCGTTACAAGTGCGGCTGACGATGCGGAAGACACATTAACAATCACAGCTACTGGCGCAGTAGGCATGCCTTCTACATTTACAAATCATTTATTGAACTTAAAGTTAGCGGTTCACTCGATAGATGAACACAGCAAACCAACCGGAGCAGCTAAGGGCGTTGTAGTTATTACTACATTCACAAGTGCAACTTCTGTAAATGTAAAAAATCTTGGCAGTTCATCGGTTACAATTACTTCTGGTGATGCTCTTGTTGTGATCGGGACAGCTTTTGGTGAAGGTACGGTAGCAGCAAAACCATCTTACGATGGGATTAAGACTGTTTGGAATCAAGCAGGTATTCATAAAACATCTTTCCAATTAACCAAGACATTAATGGCTGCAAGTCTTCGTGGTGAATCAAAAGAATACGACAGACTTAAAGTTGTTAAAATGCAAGAACACCAAATCCAAAAAGAAAGAGATTTGTTATTCTCCATTTCTAGTATTGGGACAAATCTAACCGGTTCTGGTGATACGTTCGGAGACGGCGGAAGAACAGACGTGGACGGCAATACAATCCGTTCTACTTATGGAGTTTTCCAAGCTCTTTTGGATAAAGGCGTAACCGACACTACAAGTGATGACCAAAACATTTTTGATATAGCTCTGGCTTCTTATTCATATTCAAATTTCGTTGATGATTCAGAAAAGATTTTTGAATATATGCCCGAAGGAGTCATGCCTGTATTCTCATCCGACAAACTAATCTCTTACTTTAATAAAGTAGAGGGTGCTGGCGGAAAAGGATTTACTGCAAATTCAAAATGGCAACCAGGTCAAATCAAGATCAGTGAATCACAAACAAGCAAAATGGGATTCAACTTTAGAGAATTAGAAAGTCCTAATGGAACTTTACAGTTCATTAAAACACCAGTTATTACCAAATCTCCTTATAACGGTTATGGTATGGCTGTTGATCCCGCAAATATCTTCCACGTAGTCTATCGCAAACCAGAGTATCAGCAAAACATTGATACTAATGATGCTCCAGATTATCAGAAGAACCAATATTTTAGTGATGAGGGTGCTGGAATTACCAACCTTCCGAATCACAAAATGTTTAGAATCGTATAAGGAGGATAAAAATGAGTTGGGCAAAAACAAGTCAAGGTAAAGTGGCTGGTCTCGGTTCTCAAAATCAATATGACGTACTAACTGAAACCGTTACTCTGGGAGCAGCTAAAGCCAATAGATATAGTTCTGCATTTTCAGTTCCTCCAGGAGTTGGATTCACAGTAATGTCAAATACCTCTGCAACAAATTTATCTGGTAGTGCTTCAGATCAATTATATGCAGCTTATACCGTAAACGGAACTTACCGTCAAGTTAAAGATACTTTAAGAGATTGTAACTATGCGAATGACGCACAGCAAGGAACATCTTTTAGAGACCTTGACGCAGCGACAAGGGTAAGATATGTTGACACAGCGTATATTGGTCAATTCCCGTATTATAAGATCAGAATCTTACAAGCTGCCGTAGAATCAAGTTCAATGACAGTTGGATTAGCGGTGATGATCGGAAGTAATCCGAGAGACCCGTTTAAATAATTTTTAGTTAGAATTTTTAACTCACTAAATACTTAAAAGAGAAGAAAGTTTTAACAAAAATTTAAGGGGAGTAGAAATACTCCCCAATATTAAAGAGGATTGATGAAATTAAGTTTTGTTGTTGTGGACAGTAGAAGTGATGCTCACCCAGATTGGGTTGGTGAATGTATAAGGTCAGTTGAAAATCAAAGACTTCACGGAGATTTTGAAACGGAACTTATTATTGTGAATAATCTCGGCAGGCAAAAAACAATCGGTGAGTGCTTTAATCAAGGAATAAAAGAATCAACTGGGGATTGGGTCGTTTTTGTGGGAGACGATGATAGTGTCGCTCCCGATTATGCAGACATTTTGATGAGATATATAATGACTACAAATGTTCAAGAATCAAGAGTTGTTAATGTCGCAACGTATATGACGGCTTACAGCAACGATACTGGTCAGAAAACTGCTTTAGCCAGACAATCAACCGGAGCGTGGAAAAGAAATTATTTATTAGAATTTCCTTTTAACGAAAAACTATTAAAAGGAATAGACAGAGAGTATATTGAAGAAACAGTAAAGAGAGGCGATCTAGTCTTACTTATAGAATATTATTTCGGATATTTTTACAGAAGACACAACGATTACAGATGTGCGGGAGATATAATTTTTGAGAAAGAATTGGCGGATTATTATTTCGTAACCACCAATAGAATTTTCTTACATCCTATTACCGAACGATTAAGCAAGTCGGGAAGAATTTTTGTTGATAATTCATTTAATCCACAGCTTACGCAAAAAGCAAAAATTATATGGTGCGAGTGGGCTAACGATAAAGCAATAGATATTTCAAACTTTCAGACTGATGCGAAGAAGATTTTAAGACTTCACGCATACGAAGCGTTCTCGGAATCAATCAAGAAAATAAACCTAAAGGGATTTGACAAAATAATTTTTATAGACGATTATATTAAAGAATTTGTTGAGAAGCAATATGGTGAACTTCCGAATGCAGTTGTAATTCCTAACGGAGTTCAATTAGGAAAATTTACCCTTAATCCAGAGAAAAAGAAAAACAATAAAATTGCTTACGCCGGATATTTGACAAGGAAGAAAGGAATAGGAGAACTTCTATTAATTGCGAAGTCTCTGCCCGAATATGAATTTCATCTTGCGGGAAAATACCAGGAAGATGATATAGCCGATTGGATGAACACAAAGAAGCCAGATAATGTTTTTATAGATTGTTGGCAGTATGATATTAATAAATGGTATCAAGACAAAAGTTTTATTATAAATACTTCAATGAGAGAAAGTCAAGCTATGACCTTAGTAGAGGGGATGGCTTGCGGATTAAAACCCATTATCAACGATTGGATCGGGGCTACGGATATTTACCCAGAGAAATTTATCTATAAAAACATAAATGACATTAAAAGGATTTTAGAAGAAGATTACAGTCCTTTAGAATATAGAAAGTTTATTGAAGACAATTTTAATTTTGAGAAAATCTATCCGATGATAGAAAATTTAATTTTAGAAGAAGTAGAGGCGTAAATGGCAGGAACATTTCAAGCTAAGGTTCAGACATACTTAGGGGCTGGATATACAGAGACCACTGCTTTATCAGACAATTTAACTGCTGGTGCAAAACAAGTTTTAGATTTAATCCCAGAAAGTAAATTAGAAAAAGTCTCTGTTGATTTAACGGATTCTGGTAGTGGAGTAACTGCGACTAATTTGAGAATATTAAACCCGCATAAATCTAATATATCAGCTATCCCGATTTCTAAAGGACTGAAAACACAAGCAACGGATTCTACTTCGATTCACTATGCTACTTCTACAAGTCCGATGTGGTATATAGATGCTGGCAAAGCGTACGTTATCCCGTCAGGCGGG
>Ga0209416_1000118_pt1 | contig 89000 bp, 138 predicted proteins | sample RifGroF1_FD_184001 | JGI IMG/M metagenome (GOLD analysis project Ga0209416, IMG submission 184001) | Groundwater microbial communities from Rifle, Colorado, USA - Groundwater F1 (SPAdes) (version 2) | ecosystem: Environmental > Aquatic > Deep subsurface > Groundwater | place: Rifle, Colorado... | reverse complement strand
CTTGCGGCATCCCTTGCGGCATCCCTTGCGGCATCCCTTGCGGCATCCCTTGCGGCAGCCCATGCGGCAGCCCATGCGGCAGCCCATGCGGCAGCCCATGCGGCAGCCAACTCTTCTTCTGAAGCTTCACCGTGTGCAAAAAGGTGCACAGTTCTCACAGCGTCACGGCTTCTTTTATCTTCCATGAGATGCAAAATATCCTGACAACAAGCCACGGCAAAGAGTCTGTATCTCTTCGCAATATCATCCCCTTCGAGTGCCGATTTGGGGACCCATAACACATCGTTAAGCCCATTAATTTCCAGAATCTTTACAAGCTGGATGGGTGTCTCGTCTTTAAACCCTCTACCAAGACCTTTCTTCAGATGCTTGTAGCGTTCGGTGCAGGCTTTCGCCTCTCGCAATTTCTTTAATGTCGTGTAGGGTATCATCAAAAATGCTCCAAACTCCTAATGGTTGCCTCATGCTTTGCGCACGCATAAGAGTTCACATGCTCCCGCAGCGCCGCCGTGACCACGATCTTCGCCAGCACAGCTTCATTCGGGTTGTAATCGGCAGGATCAATCGCGCCGCTTCTCCTATATCGCAAGATCGTAATGCGAAGGTCATCTATCACCCGCTCAAGCAGCTCGTTTATCTTTTCCCCGTGTCCCATCTTCTGCCTCCATGAGTTTCGACCAGCGGTTTCTCAAATCCTCAGCCACCAAGTAGGCCACAAACTTCTGCATATCTGGGTCGAAGTGCTTGTGAACAACAAAAAAGGCGCCAATAAGGTTCCTGACGGCGCGGATCTTCCACGGGTTGGCTTTCTTTTCCTTAAGTTTATCTTCCAGCGCCGCCAGCAGTGCCAGTGTGAGCGAGGTGTAGTTCTCGATTTCCATGTCCTGCAGGTAGTTTTGGAAGGCATCAAGGATTGCGTTCAGCCGCTTCATGCCGGCGGAATCCAGCTGGCCAGGCCATTGGGTAAAGGCATGGTCGCATGAATGCTTGACGGCCTTTAACGCACCGGAAAGTTCCATCAAATCGTCTTCTGGTAACTTTTCCAGCAAGGTGTTCGCCTGTGATTCGGCGATCGCAAGAACGGCAATGGTGTTTATGAAGGCTGTGCTGGCCATTGCGCCTCCCTTCCGGCTTGTTGGAACAGGTCAGCTGTTCTTTCCGGGTCGATTTCAACGAGGTCGCCTTGATAGATGTAGGCAGGACTATCGCCATCGATTACCGTGTTGTGGTCGCAGTCCTCGTCGTAATCGCAGATGGTCACATCAACTTCCGTGTTGGTGACGATAGACGTGATAACTCCGCCTTCAATGGCGATCCAAATTTTTGGTTTCATAGCTGGTTCTCCTTAGGGTTGGGATTCTGGGACACCAAGGCGCGAGGGCCTTGGTGGTTGGTACGCAAGAACCATCTGTGGTTAAAAGCTGAAGTGGCTCGCATACGAATCCTGTGTTTGAAATACTTCTTGGCTCGCAATTTAATCATGTGGCTAAAAGCGTTTTTGGCTCGCATTCGGATACTGTGTTTAATTATTCATCTGGCTGTCAAACATCAATTAACCATAGGCTGCACTGGCCGCCCGGCTGGCGCAACCGCCATGCCAACGTCGTAAGCTGTCTTGGCCGCAATCAATGCCGCCTTCAACTTTTTGATTTGCTCGTGCTGCTCAATGATGGTCCGCTCTTGTTCGGCGATGATCTCATCCTTCTGCGAGAGCTGCCTCATCAGGCTTTCAACCGTCGGTTTGGCGACCACTGGTTCCTCGCGCTTGGCCTTCAGTTCCGGCTTCTCGTGCTTTGCGATGACCTTCTCGACAAGCGCCGGCGTGACTTTCTCAATTGGAACAGATGCCAAGTCGTTAAAGACTTTTTCTTTTCCGACGGCGCCACACCGATGGTGCGCTGCAATTGGGATAGACGGACCATACTTCACAGCCTCGACTGGTGCGCCGATAAAGGCGAGCTTGAGGTCACCGTACCGGCCTGGGGAAAGGTCGAACATGGTTTTCACATATTCGTTAAAGGATGCGTTCTTAAATCTCGGGTTTTCCCTGAAGCGCTTGGTGTAATCCAAGTAATACAACGCACGGATGAAATTCTTCTGGTGCCTCAGCTCAAGAATTTTCTCACGTGCCGCTTCGGTTTCGATCTGGGTAATGGATCTGGTGTCATACTTTTTTTTCAATTCTTCGATAGCTTGCATTGTTTTTTTCCTTTTTTGGGTTTGGGGTGACGCATTGGCAAATTGTGTTTAAATGGAACCCTGGCTCGCAAAATGATGATGTGCCTAATCCAAAGTTTGACTCGCAATAATTTTCTGTGTTTAACTTTCCAGCTGGCTCGCATCCTCAAGCTGTGTTTAAAAAAAATAGATGGCTCGCAACCTCGGATCGTGTTTAATTTTGGCGCTGGCTCGCAAACGTTTTTTGTGATTAATCGTGAAAATGGCTCGCAAAGTACCAATAGGGTTAATCTTCATAATGGCTTGCAGGTTCATTGTGTGTTTAACCGGAACAGTGGCTTCCCCGGTGGCCACCAACAGACGACCACCCAGTACTTTCTTTATGCCTCTACCAACTCTTCCACCTCAACCTCGATATCTTTCTTAAAATAAAACGGCTCGATAATCCCGGTATGTCCCAAGATCGTCCCAGCATAAGGCTCGCTGACCGGCTTCCCGTCAAGCGTCCGCGCGACGGTCCAGAAGTGGGACAAAAATAACTTCACCGTCTCGTGCTTCGCCATGTTTAAACGATGGCCTTTGGTGGCGTCCGGATGGGTCCGTTCACGTTTTCGCTTGGAAGCTTCCAGGAAGGTTTTATACTGTTCGTCTGCCGGATGCCGGTTAACCTGTTCGCCAAAGTGATAGGTAACTACCCGGCCGCGGCTCGACCAGTCCGAGACGGTTCCTTTCTTTCGCTTCGGCATCTTCCCGTCAATGACGTGCCGCCCCATGTAATGCCACCACCCGGAAATATTGGCGAAATCCTTCTCTTCAATGGCATGATGGGTGTGGCCTTCGCCCTTGGCGCTCTTCTGGCAAGTCGAGCACCAGAAGGTGTTGAAAGATTTGCCTTCCTCCTCGACAGCTTTCTTCTCAAGTTTAGTGCCGCACTTCTCGCACACCGGCGTGAAGCGGTAATAATAGAGCAGGACCAAATTCCCGGCGATGAAAGGGCCGGCACCAGGGACGTGCTTCAGCCACTCGGTCCAGACCGGATAAAATTCGAGGTCCTTTTCGATGTTCCGGGACAGCTTGCCTTTAATACTTTCCAGATTCTTTATGAGGTCCTGGTGTTTCTCGCTGGCATCAGGGTTCATCGACCCGAGCCGGTTTTTCGTCGAAACGAGCATCTTGCAAAGGTCATCATAGGTCCTGCAATTGAAGCTTAAATTTCTTACTACCATTTCGTCTATCATGCTGTTTTTCCTTTGTTGTTTTGCCGTAATAGTACGGCGGTTACAGAGTTGGTGCCGCAAAAGCGCGGCGGTTTTTGGTTAAGCATTTCCTATTTGTGTTTTAAAAGGAAAATGGCTCGCAAGACATTAATGTATTCAATTTTCAAAATAGCTCGAACATCTTTTATTCCTGTTTGTTTCTCACATATGATCTTTCCAGATCTAAACCTATCTCTTTGACGCATCTTTTCGCGGCTTTTAAATGTTTTAGTACATAGCATCTTTCCACCTCATGATATTTGTTTAACCGATTCAGTTGCTCGCACTGGCAAGTTGTGTTTAAAATCAAACCTGGCTCGCAAGCTGGGTATGTGTTTAAAGAACGTCCTGGCTCGCAAGCCTGATCTGTGTTTAATAAGGACAATGGCTCGCACAACAAGCCTGTGTTTAACGGCCGGAATGGCTCGCAATTGCTTTTTGTGTTTAATTTCATGGCTGGCTCGCAATCTGTTTCTGTGTTTAATCGAAACTTTGGCTTATCCCCAGAGCGCCATGACAGCACCAGCACCCAAAGTACAGACGCCAACGCACATCGCAATTTCTTCAAAGTATTTGCGCAGTTTCTTTCCCAGAAAATCCGGCAGGACCACCCGGCCAGGCGCGAACCCGGTTTCCACCAGCCGGCCGCGTTCCCGGTAACTTCGTGGCACCCGGATTGAGGCGCCGTTTTTCGAAACGACGGTAATGCTTTTGTCCGATGTGGCCGTAACGCCTTGAATTTCAAAGCACATGGTCATGGTTCCCCCCAAGGATGTCGTTCTTTACGAGTTTCAGAATTCCGGCCGCCAGATAGGCGTCGGCATAGGCGTCAACGCAATCTCTATCCAGGCCGCGCCGGATGATGGTCTTGGCCGTCTCATGGACAGACGGATTCGCCATCACGCCTTCAATGACGTTCATAGTGTCTTTCGATACGTAACGAAGGTTTAGCATTCTCAACAGTCCCTTCCCCATCGCTGGGTGATAAGAATCCGGCGCTTGGTTCGCCAGAAGTGCGGACCGTCCTGAAAATATCTTCCAGGACCGCCATAATAGGCGCCTCTGATCCCGATCTCGATCATAATTTCCTCGTCGGCCTGATCGTTGTTTTTCAGCAACCACCAGGCCAGGCCGGAATCTTCGTACTTGTCCCAGTATTTCACGCCTTTTTTCATGGTTCACCTCGTGGGTTAAGGCGCCGGGGTGGCGCCTTGTGGGTTGGTTATTAAGGTTTTTCCTTCGGTCTTACGGTAAGGTTCGGCTTAAAATAGACGCTCGCGCCGAGCTTCCTTGAATCTTTTAGAAGGTTCTCGACCCATTCCCATTCGGGTTGGGATTCCAGTCCGCGACTATTACGGCTTCTGCCACCAACAATCACCCAATCGACTCTGAAGTCACTCTTCAAGGTAATGGGTTCAAGCATAGGTTCACATGACAGGAAGAGAATGTTGTCGATATCTTTAATTTTCTCGAAAGCCACGCCGGCCGAATCAGCTCTTGCCTGCGTATCGGCTGTTGCACCCAGCAAACAGTTCTTCGGAAACTCAAAGTCGGCATAGCGTGCCGGGTTTTTCGTGAGGAATAAAAAATTCCATTGCGGGTTTTCGCCAACAACTGTCAGCACGCTTTCGATCCACTCATCCGGCACCCAAGGGCCAAACAGGTCAGCCATGCTGCAAACGAAGACATTGTTATCCAGCACGCCCGGGGGGACTGGCGTATTCGCCGCCGCGCACAGCCTTTCCGGGTGAAACGTAGGCTCAAATGTGCCATCGAATCTCATGCCGATATCGTAGGCATAACAATACTCGCACCCATATTTACATCCGGTTACCGGGTTCCACGAATATTTGGCCCACTCGATATTTCCATTGGTGACGTTGAATTTCGATGTCGATCTTGTTATCTCTTTCTCTTTAATTTCCTGCATTGCCGCGTTAATGGTCTTGGCGCCTGCCTTAACCTCCTCGGCAATTTCTGGATCAGCTTTTTCGATAGCCTTCGCCATACCGACCATCTTCCCGGAAACGCCTACGGTTTTCGCGGCCTGCTCGCGGGATTCGTTCTCGTGCCGTTTCTTTGTGAGGTCTTCAAGCCAATTCGTTTTTGACGGGTATGGTTCCGGTTCTGGCTTTTTCTTGGCTATTGATTTAAGCCAGTCATCGCTTCCGGGGTTTGGTTCCTGTTCCTGATTTTTAGGTTGCGGAATAACCCAAGGCTCTTTGGGTTTTATAACCGCTTCCGGAAAATCTTCCGGAAGCGGTTTGCTGCCATACATACCTGGTCCGCTTGTAGCCTGCCGATCCTTAGCCATCGCCGCATACATCTTCTCCACCTCGATAGCCAGGAACGCCCTCTGACTCTGGTTCAGGTGCCGGCGGTTCAAGTTTTCCGAAAGGACATAGGCGATCGGATCTACCGGATTAAATTCCTCGATACGCACGTCATTTTCAACATCAATTGACGCGCATAGCCTATTCCGGCCATCTATCAGCAGTCCGGCAGATGTAACCCGTGCCGGATGAAGGAAGCCGTTTTTCCTGACATCTTCCACCAAGGCCAAATATTCTTCATCGCTCATCATCGGCATTAAGTTCGCCGCCGGATGTACCCCAGCCAGATCATAGAGTCGAACAGCTTCTTCTAATTTTTCTTTGAAATTTATTGGCATGACCGTTCCTTTTTGGTTAGAAAAAGCGTGTCTATAAGCTGACCAAAAGCGCCACCTGCTTCTCTATATCGAGCACGATCATGGCTTTTTTTAGCGCCAATCTGCCAATACAGAAATGCGTTATCGACATCTTCGCCATACCGGCCGGTTTCCATCCATTTCGTTGGTCCGGTTATCAGGTAGGCCCATTGCGCATCATCTCCACGAAGCGAAACAAGCATTGCATCGTGCCATTCAGGAAGCCACGTCAATATATCCTCAACATGATCATACCATTCGCGCCTTTTCTCTATCGAAAGACGCTTCAAGCCGCCAACATTACAGCCGAGCGTGGTGAGAGTGGTCGTATATATCGGCGCAGATTCGAGAAGTTTTCTCGTTAACGGCCAGTCTTTAATCGAGTTTGGGTCGGAATGGATAAAAGCTATTGAGTTTTCCGGTGGGTTGTTAGGGAATCGGCACAAATCAAGAGCGTTAACATTTAGCGCATTCTTGAAACTGCCTGAAAGTGTTGCGAATGTTATCGGATCTTTTTCGATAAAGAATGCGTCGCACTCGACGTTCCTGTCTTTCATAAATGCCAAATGCTTGCTAAGTATTTGCGGACTTGAAATTCTCGAATGATACGACGGTAAACCATCCCCAGCGCACAAATCAAGAATAGTGTATTGCCTCCTCATAGTGCTGCCGAGCTTACCAATTGCCAGCATCCCGGCTTCTCGACCCACAAGTTTGTTCAACAAAACGTGTTTTCCAAGAGTTCGATTTTTACTGCTTCCTACTGCCATTTCCACCCCCATTGTGAAAGTTTCGGTTCAAAATTTCTTCCACAATGGGATAAAATTGAATTTCTGTCAAGATAAAATTGAAGTTGGGTGTATTTTTTTTCAGGCCGCCTTTGCTCTCGCAGCTTTGTATCCCAAAAGCTCACTATCCAGCCGTGCGGAAATTTTCTTCATACTCTTGATAACGTCCTCAATTTCCGTAATGCGCCGGCTGTTACAATTCACCAACAACCCGGCCTTGTCATCGGCAAAGGGTGTTTCCCGGAATTTCGCCATAGCGGCAAAGAGCTGGCTGAAGGCGGATTTGGCCAGTGCTTTGTCTTTGTTTGTTTCCACCGATTTAGCCTTATCCAGAAGGCTCAACTGGGCCTCTTTTTCAAGGAACACTTCTATGTGTTTCAACATGCTGGCAACATCTTTTCCGCGCCGTGACACATCATAGCATTTCATAACCCGGCTCGGCTTCACAGTGGCCAGTTTTCTGGCAACCGCTTTAGGCAACCGGCCAGCGTCAAATTCGCGTAGCAAAATTTCGGGCAAGCCAAGTATCGGCAAATCGGCTTTGAGTGTCGTCAACGAAGTCCCAAATGCCTTGGCGCAAGTTTCCAAAGGAATGCAATGGACGTTGACGGCCTTGTCGATCGCCTTGAGAGTTTCCAAAGCTCCCATATCCTTCCGAACGGCGTTATCCATGATCTGGTCCACAAAAATGTCACCATCAGTCTCTTCTGAATAGTCACAGATCTTCGCTTCGATTTCCAAGCCATCATCACCGGCACGGAAACCTTCCCTTTCGCTACCATCCCAGTACATATTCACATACAGGGACACCGCCGTATAACGACATTCCCCATTGACTATCCAGTACCGACCAGGAATGTCCGGGTTTTCTCTTACATGAATTGGGTTCTTTAGACCCCTTTCCGCAATAGAGACGGCCAGTTCATCCCGCAGGTATTCCACGGGTTTGGTTTTTCGTGGTTGATGAATATCCGGGTCGATCGCGCTGATTTTAATGAATTGAGTTGCCATGAGTTTTTCCTCCAGGTGGTTGGATTTTAAAGTTTGGTGGGTTTCGAGAGGCCGATTTCTAAAATAATCAAAAAAAACAAGAATCGAGGCCTTCTTGACGGAAAAAAAAAATTCTACATGTGCGGGTGCGTTTTCCGGGAAATTAAAGATGTTGATTATTTGTTTTTTTTTTTTTTTTTTTTTTTTATTATTACTATACTAGAAGAAACCATCAAATTTTCTTGCTGCAAAGTTGATCAATCGACACCGGCTTGAATTCAATTCAAGGCTTTTTCCAGCCGGTGTCGATTGAACAGCAAAAACTAACTTTTCATCAAGCTTTGCCGCCTACTTTCTATACACGTTAAGCCCCATAACGGCCGGGGTGTCACCGAGCCGGACATTCCCCTCGGTCGAGGCGATAATGGTGGTCTTTCCGGTTTTCGACCGGCCAAAGTCGGCGGCCAGGTCAATGGTGACGGTCATAATGTTGCCGTTGATTGCGTATTTCACGCCTTTACCTACTGCTGTTTCCATGTTCATTCTCCCTTGTTGGTTATACCGGTTTGTAGTAAGACGTTCCCTTGCCGGCATTTCGGAACATGATATGTCCTTCCGGCATGGGACACGGCGAGACATTCGCCGTGTAACATGTGTTTCTCCAAATGCCGAGCCGGTGCTGCCAGTCGGCGTCCTTGGTTTCGATGAAAATTTCCCCACGCGGGTTCATGACACGCTTTCCCTGCCATGTGTCCCAGATGTGAAATGTGTCCCATGATTGCTTTTCCACGGTTCACCTCCTATGGTTACTTTCTATGGTGCCAGTAAGCCGGTCAAGGGTTTGGCCGGCTTGCTTGAATCATAGACTATTTCCTTCCAGGAATTGGTCGCGGCTTTACCAGCCGCAATTTCCCCTCAACCCGATGCAGGGAATTTTTCCGGGAAAGGATTGTTGAATACAGGTCCAGCTGCCAGCCTTCATTCTTTGACTTTTCGCTCATGACTTTTCCTTTCGTGGTTTTCGAAGAAAATGATCCGGCCACGACAGCCGGTATCACCCTTGGGTAATTCTGTCCGGGCTCAATACCCAGCCTTGAGCCTTGCCTTGTGGAGTCGATACGGAAACGGCGGGTTTTTCTTCATATTTCCATCAAAACGCATAGCCGGGGCCGGAAGAAAGAGGATGAAATTCCGGGTAGTTTTCCAGCTGTGCGCTTTGGTGGGAATATGAGCCGGGAGGGGGTTTCCTCCCGGGTAATGGTGGGTTATTTCCTCAAAAATCTGGTCACGGCCACGATCTGGCCTTTTTCGTTTCGTATCGCACTTTTCCCTGTATCGGGTGCGATCACGTCCTGCCGGTTGGTCGCGGCGAAAACCATGCCGCTCACCAGGACCAGCACGCCATTTTCCTCATCCGGCAGGCCGGTGACTTCGCCGGTTTCCACTTTTGCGGTTTCCACGTAAAAGGCGCCGATACTTTCCGGCTTCTGGATATAGACCTGTCCGGCCGGAATTTCCTCCACGGAAACCCGCGGGATGGTTCCAGATGGCGCGAAAGAAAGGTCGTTGCCGTCGCCCATGCGATAAACTATCGGATGGGGCGTGCAGTTTAAAATTTCCATAACACTTCTCCTTTGAGTTAAACGGTTACCAACAGGCAAGACTTTTCCTGCCAATTGGTAGCAATTTAACAAAAGTGGCCGCCGGACAACTACACAGCGGCCACTCTAAATTTTCCAGTAGGATATTTTCCATCGATATTTTCCAAACGGAAACGTTATATGTAGGGCCAACATTTCAGGTTTAATGCCGTTCAGCGAAGTCCTTTAGCGCACGCGCCACCTTCACCTCACACCCGCCACTTAACAACCAGTACCGCGCAAACACGCAACAGTACGGGCAGTCGGCCTTGATTCGGTTGGCCGGCAACAGCGCCGTCACCACCCCGACAAGCTTCAACCTATATCTGGCCCAAACGTCACCGTTCAGTATGTATCGGGAAAATACCCAATGCGAGTTATGCACGTCGCAGTGCCTCTCATGCCTTGGCAGACTATCGGCTTACGAGTTGCCGGTGGGACTCAAGGGCGTTGCCGCCTTCCCCACCTGTCAAGCACACTGATGTCGCTCACCGTGTCAAGCGCTTGTTGTCTTTTACGATGCACTTGCAAGGCAAGAAATCATCAACCGCTAAGTGCCAATCTTGCATGGCAGGGCCTATGGCAGTCGGATACCATAAGCTTTTGTGGACTTGATTGTTGCCGTCATCGCCTTTCGGCTCTGGGATTTGATGCCAGAAGTACGCAGCAGCACGGTCATGGCATCAGTGGCCATGCTGCCGGTGGGTGTGACTAACCAGTGGTTACCGGGCACCATATTGCGGCGGGTTAGGCCATAGTGCTGCCGGACCAGTTCGGCCAGTCGTCTTTGGTGTCGCGTATCGACCGGTGGAGTCGCCGCAAAGGGCGAGCAGGTCGGGCGATACGTAACATGTTACAGGATAATATGTAACCGAAAACGGTAACATGCTATCCTTTAGCATGTTATTTAGATACCGGCGGCGACCAATAGCCCAAAACCGGTATTGATACCGGTGTTGTCTCAAACGGTAGGTAAGGGCGGTTGAACAGCACGATTGAGCGAGTCCTGCAAATCCGGCAAAGCATTCGGGCTAATAACATCATTTTTTTTTGAACTCCTTTTTGGTTTGTCGTTTTTGTTGGCTTACACTCTATAGGGACGTTAAAAGCAGGTTTTTGTGGCATCGTAAAAACTTTTTTTTATTAGTTGTACCTAACAGCAAAAAACCGCTGCTTACACTATATAGGGACGCTAAAAAGGTCTTTTTGTGGCATTTTTTTAAAAATATTTTATCGAATTTAAATAATATGTTATAGCATATTTGTTAAAAATACGGATAAAACGTGTTGACTATGATTCAATTTTATATATAAGGTAGCTCATACGGTATGTATTTTTTAACTAACTCATTATTTGAAAGGGGATTAAAAATGAAAAAAAGAATCAGTGAAGTATTAGCAATTTACAACGCACGCATGCAGCGGGCACGTCTATCGGACAATGAGAACATAGAGGCATACATGGATGCCATGAGTGAGGCATGGGTTCAGGTAGTTGAAACAAACTGCGATGTGCTTGACGCAATCCGGGAAAAGTTTGGTCTGGAAGATGATAAGTCGGCTTTTAGCCGATTTGTAAAGAGAATCACGAATAGCAAGAAAAAGCAGGAAACACGGTTAGCAAAACATGAGTGCCTTTCGATTGATAGCACTTTTAGGAATACTAAAGGTGAAAGCTACACTATCGAAGGTGCCGACTATCGGCAAGAAAGAAATACCCACCATAATGAAGTGATAGAACATATTGAATCACTCTTGAAAGAATCTGACAAGCCGATTTTTGAAATGTATCACATCAAAGAATTAACACGATCTCAAATAGCAGGTATCACAGGCAAAGATAGAGAAACGATAACACGACGGTTAGCAGTGATAGCCACAAAAATCAATGGTTCGGGATTGCGTGACATTCTTGATAGCAAGTTGAGTGAGAATATCGGCGAGATTACCGGCGCCAAACACCATACCGAACAAACCTACGATATGGACCCAAGCGAGTGCAAACGGATTGACGTTGCGGACCACAAGTCGGCGACGTTCAATCCACCGAACGATGTATCCTATGCAAGCAAGCTAAGCATTACAGTACCCACTAAAAAACGTGATGTTGACGGTGTCAGTGTTTTAGGCGCTATCAGGTGCGCTGATAACGGGTATCGCCGTATGGTTGAGTAACTATCACTAACCAACCATTAAAAGCCCCTATGCCGTATGGTGTAGGGGCTTTTTTTGTTTGTGCTATCTGATTTAAGAACGATAATTCGGGTAATTATTCCCCACCAATAAAGCAAGCGGGGAATAATTACCCACATGTTGCAGTGTTGCAACACAGTCGCAAAAATGCGACTATCCTTTAAGGATATATGTCCAAAAAGGATACACCACTTGACTCTGCGCGTGCCTATCGCGTGCTATCGTATATGATAGTTTACTGAGAGTCAAACAGGCTAACCGACAAACTAACCGACAAGGAGGAAACAAACAAGCCGAACGAACGAACGAACGAACGAACGAGACAAGCCAAGCCGACACGATACCGGATTATACGCTATAATCCGGTATCGGCGAGCGTTTGAACCAGCTATAAGCCTGCTATCAGCCTGCTATCAAGTATCCCCCCCCCTCACTTTATCTTGACACCCACCCACCCGCTTTATGGGGAACGGGTGGTAGCCGCATTTTTTTTTCAGGTTTTTCGGAATAAAGCTTTTTTTAAAATTATTCGAAAAAAAAGATAAAATTATCTTGCGCTATCTATAAAAATGAATTATGTCGAACAAAAGTGTCTTTTTCTTATTCGGAGTGCCGGCCATGGACTGGTTCAACCTTGAAACGTTCACCATAATCGCCTCATTGATATCGGCCATAGGCGCCGTGACACTTCCGGTCCTGATCCGCCTTTACCCTGGCGCCAGATGGCTGAAGGCGATTTATGCCATAGGCCGGGTTATCCTGCCCATTTTAACGAGGAAGAAACCTAAATGACTGGCCCGACATTCAAACTGGTTTTTGATGCTCCTGTCAAGGCAAAGCGTCCTCGTAAGAACCGAAACTGTTCTGGGCTCGAGAAGGACCACATTATCGTTAGGGCCTTCAAGGTTTATTATCTATTCAGAGAATGTGGTTATGTGACTACGCGGGATTTAATGAAACACACCGGGGTTAACATGGTCACTGCGCAGCAATATTTAACAGCGCTTTTAAAGGCCGGTTTTACACGTAAGCTCGCAGGCCGGCGCCGTGGGCGAGACCTTGAAAAATACGTTCTTGTGAGGAAGCCTATCGATGATCTGTGAAGAGAAAGAGATCGCCGGCACACTGTACCGGTACCATCCTGACGAAGATAGCCCGATGTTTACCGCGAGTTGGATAGTCACGCTGGACGGCGAGATCAAAGCGTTTATGTGCATCAAGCCGGACAGGGCTTTTGCATTTGCCTTTGGTAGCTGGGTAAATAGTTACCCGGGAAAGCTGAAGCTGACCACGGCGACAAAGTCGGTAAAGAAAGTCATGAAACAATTTGGGTTTGTGGAGATGGAAAGGTGCCGTTAAACAGGCAATTTGTTGGTGAGTTCCAGATATCAAAGGGTAACGTGGAAAACGTTACTGTTAATCTATGGGACGCTGTAAGAAAGTGCAAGGGGTCGAGTTGTGTTCTTGCTGATAGATGTGCTTACGCTGATTCAAAAAAAGATCCTGTAGAGGTTGAGCATTTACCATGCAGGGTTGAGCGAAGATATCTTGTTCTTGCTCTTGAACCGTATATAGAATTGGTAAAAGTTGTTAATGATCAGAGTCTTATGAACTTCATCGGACTGCACCTGGTGCCGTTATATCTGGATCTGTGCCAGCTTAAGATGGAGAAGATGAAGATAAAGAGCATAACCTATATAGACAAGAAGGGCGAAAAGAAAATTGATCCGCTTTTTGATGAGGTACGGAAGACGCATAGGGAGATAATGTCCCTGTGCAAAGCTTTTGGACTTAATGACTTAGCGAAAAAAGCCGGCTTCTTGAGACTGGGGGGCCGTGGTTCGGTCATTGACCCAGAGCTTCAGATGGACGGTGATGGTGACGCTTACGAAGAGATGGCTAAGGGGGGATAATGGCTACTTGGTTGAATGGGAATGCTGGTGTGTATCGGGTAGAGAATTTGGATGGTAACGTGGTTGACGTGCTGCCCGGGGGCACGGTTGAGTCGACGAGCGATTTGTCTGGGGATGGTTTCACGAATTCTGATAGCGGTGTTGTTTATTCCGGCAGTGCTGTGAATGTATCCGGTTTGGCTGCTGACTGGGTTTTCCCAAGGGTTGGAAATTATTTTGATAGCCTGCAGTTTAACCCTGGCGCAATATCTGACAGATTGATTGTGCGGGATGGTTCTGCAACGGGTGATATTATTTTTGACTCGAAGGCATCGCTTGATGGTACGCCAATGGCAAGAGCCTTTGGCGGACAATTTTTTAAACCCTATATTAAACTTTCTGAGTGTGTCCTTTCTGCTGGTTACCTGGTAATTTTTATTATCGATAGGAGTAAATAATAATTGCGAGAGTGCAAAGGCCCCGAGAATTGTGAACGATGCCCGATACCAGGGGCCTATTGTAAGGTAACAATACAGGCAAACAGATATGTCGAGGAGAGGCGTTGCAGCTACGAGTGGGCCCTGGAGCAAGTAAAGAGACGGTGCGCGGAGGATCAGTGGGAGAAAACACAGACACTGCGCGGTTCATTGAAGAGTCGAGAAAGCGGTTGAACCAGGCGATGGAGCGGATAAAAGAGATCAACCGGGCCCATGAAGAAGCTGGAAAGTCAAAATTAAAGTTTCGACGTGGCGCTAACTGCCTTGCGAGAGGGAATTAAAAATGAGGATGCCCTTCGATGATAGTTGAGGAGAAAATCACTGGAACTCTTTGCAGGTATCATCCCGGTTCTAAAGATCCAAAATATACAGTATCGTGGATTCTGACGGATGATAATGAGATCAAGGGATTCATGATGTCAGAAATTGCGAGAGGCTTTGGTGTTGAGTTTGCCGCTTGGGTTCAGCAACAAAGGAAGCCCCTGCGAGTCATGACGGCAGTAAGAAGCGTTGCAACAATGGCAAAAAGATTCGGGTTTGTTGAATTGGAGAAGAAATGAAAAAATTAATTATGGCTTGTTTGATGCTGGCCTTGGCTGTTTCGGTTGAGGCTTCACCGTGGCTGGTGTGTGATCCGCAAGAAGGCATCACCGGATATTCGGTTAGCATGGACGGCGGCGAGTGGATGGATCGGCCCTATGAACTCTACGATGCTACTTGCGCGAAGGTCATGGATCTTGATGGATTAGCAGTGGGCCAGCATTCGGTTAAAGTCAAAGCCTACGCCATTGATCCTGTTTGGGGGAGACAAGAATCAGAAGCTGCCCCTTTCGATTTCGCAAGACCGGGAGTTCAGCAAATTATAAATATGGGGTTAAAGAAATAATTCAGTGGAGCAAATAATATGGTCGAAATGGGGTTGGATTTAGGGCTTGGCCTTGGTGGAGGTGGTGGAGTTTTCTCTGCTGAATATGGCGTCGCATGGAACCAGACAACGGATGCTTACACTCGGCTTGGGTACGCCCCGTTTGTTGCAACGGCATTGGGTGTCAAGCCCACTGATTATCTATTCCCGTTTTCCACGCGCCGATGTGTGGTCTCGGATGCTGGAGTGGTCCAATACTACTTATCTCCAACGGATAGCACGAAAAAAGCTGATGGCAGTTCTGCGGGTTTGACTGGCACAGACGGTCAAGTTATGGTGGAGATATCTGCCAAATATATTAAATATTCTTGGGTAGATCCGGTTCACTCCTGGTGGATATCAAACGTTGCTTTACCTGGATATACGCTCCACCCTGCGTTTTCTTCGGCATCTGGTAAAGTCTATGTCGGAGCATATGAGGGCTATATCACAGGCGGGAAGCTCACCTCGATATCCGGTGTGCTGCCAACCGTGAGCCAAACCAGGGCGCAGTTCAGGGCAGCGGCGGCGGCACGGGGCGCGGGATGGCATCAGCAATCTTTCTGGATCGCGGATCTGCTGCAACGACTATATGTCATTGAATATGCCGATCTTGATTCTCAGGCCATGTTAGGTAGGGGGATTGATCAATATTCGATTTGGCCTGGAACGCCGCAAGCTCTGACAGGCAATACAAATGCAATCGGTAACGCATCGGGTAGCAACTCGGCAGCTGTACTGGTTTGGGCCGCTGCAACCGCAAAAACCAGCGGCCAGCTTGTAACACCGACAGTGGCAAACAATTATACGTACCGCTGCACCACTGGAGGCACCACGGGGGGCAGCCAGCCGACATGGCCCACCACGATCGGCGCTACTGTTGCAGATGGCAGCGTGGTATGGACCTGTGTACGGATAGGGCAATATGTGAGCTATCGGGGCGTGGAAAATCTATTCGGCCATATCTGGAGATTCGTTGATGGTATCAATATCCACAATTCAGCAGCTAACCGTTCACGCGCCTACGTTTGTGCTGATCCAGCCAGTTTTGCGGACGATACTGAAACAAATTATTCGCTGGCCGGCATTCTGGCAGAGATGGATGGATATGCGCGGAATCTGGCGGCAACAGCTCTTGGTTTGTTTCTGCCAGGTGGCACATCTGGCGGCAGCTCTGCCACAGGGCTCGCGGACTATTATTACACCTATTTCGATAATGGCAATGACAGCGGGTGGCGGGTCTGTCGGCTTGGCGGGTATGCGTCTAACGGTCTCGGTGCGGGCGCGTTCGTTTGGGATTCGTATAGCGGCTCTTCGGCTGCGAGTTCGGATATCGGCGGGCGGCTCTGCTTTACAAAAACGTAATGCGCAACACGCGCGCTAACAAAAGCGGTTCAGAGAACAGGTGAAAATAGACCGTTATTATACATTGGCATAAGGAGTAATGATGATTGAGGAAAGTCTTGAAAAATTGCCAGCGACACAGCCTTCGCGCAGCTGTACGATCATCCGCTATAATTACGAACAGATCGAGAGAGACGGTGTGCAGTTGTGGCAAACAAACTCGGTATTCTTGTTCTCTGACACAGATATTAAAAAAGTTCCTATCGGCATTGTTGGAGAAATTAACCTGTCAAATCAATCGCTATCGGAGGCGGAAATTGACGCCATATTGAGATATTTTTACAGTTACCGGGACCAGTTCCGCACCCCCTATCCGATGATCAATATCGGCGGGAGTAACGCTTCGCCGTCTGGGGATTACCGGGAAGCCATCCAGCCGACAACCGGCAAGGAGCTGGCGTATTCATTGGTCAATCAGCACGGATGGACAATTATTTTTACGGAGGGATAGAGATGCCAAAACAGATACAAATTATAGGCGGAGAACTGAGAGAGCTGGATGTTGACGAAAAAAGCGTTGTTGCTATCCCTCCTGGGACAGAGATCATTTTCGAAGACACACTGGCGTCATTTGCTAAGACCGCCGGGGGAACCTCTAAAAAGTTAGTAGACGATCTGGTTGTCGAAAAAGAATTGTCTGACAAGAGATCAGCATCAAAAGGGAAATAAAGCTCACAAGCCCGAAGGATAAAAGTTGGCGGTTGGTGCATGATGGTAAAACAGTCCTGATGCTGTTCGAGTCAGATGGCGAAACCCAAACAGCCTACGAGCTATTCTGTGGGACGCTTGAGGAGTGCCAGAAGGAGATTGATAGGCTTGGTCTTAAAAAATAGTTTCAGCGGCTCTATCATGGGTTGCCGCTGATCGGCGCCCGGACGTTTTTGAAATAGGAAGCTTAGACGGTTGTATAAAGGAGTGAAGAAATGACACCAGAAGAAAAGATACTGATTCAAAACGAGCTTTCCAGGTTTCCCGGCGCTGGAAACGATGTAATTGGACTACTTAAGAGCGTGGAAGGCCGATGATACGAGCCCCATTTAAATTCCACTGCGCTTGGTCATGGCATAGTAGGCCCTCCGCAGTTAGATATGTCGGCACAAAAGACCAAACCTACTGGACCGCCATTAGTACAAACGGCTATCTATATCTGTTTTCGTACAACCACGCCACCGGAGAGGAGCAGTATAAAGCGCTTGGGAATCCAGGCGCAGATGATCACAATAACGGCTCTATCCATATATGCTCCGATGGGAAAATACTGGTTGCGTGGGCCGGGCACAACAGCGCGTCAATATTCTACAGAAAAACAGCAAACGCGGAGGATATCACATCCCTTGGAACAGCGTATTCCGTCTCGACAAAAGGCACTTACTCCTATGCTCAACTCGTCAATCTGTCGAGTGAGGGAATGCTTTTACTTTTTACCCGTAGACCTTGGATATCTTCAGATGGTGGCAGTGGAAGCGGCGTAACCACCACAGAACGGGTATGGGATATTTTGATATCAACGGATGACGGCGGGTCTTTCGCTCATCATTCGGTTCCGCTGTGGTTTGATGAGGACGGGTCAGTGGCATCGCCCTATACAGAGGTATGGGGCAACGGCGTGGATGAGATATATTTTGCCCGATCTAACGCGTTAACAGCATTCGTGGACCGGAAAGATATCCTTTTTGCAAAATACGTTTCAGGGGCGGAAGGAACTGCGGGGTCTTTTTACAAGGCGGATGATACAAAAATATGTGACTGGGCGGATCTTCCAATTATGGCGAGTGCGGATCTTGAGCTTGTTTGGGATTCGTCTGCCGAGGGTGATGAGAAGACGTATGCAAAGGATATCATTGTTGATGCCACAACAGGCGATATCGCTATAGCTTTTACGACCATGAGCTCCGGTGAAGTAAACACATACCGCTATGCCAGATGGACAGGAGCAGCATGGAATAAAAACGCAATCGTTGAGGCTGGATACGACTTCTGCGAAGTGACAGCACAACCCTCATACGAGGGGGGCATTGTTATAAACCCAGCGGATATCGATGAGGTCGTAATCAGCCGGGAAACCTCCACTGGCTCAGGGCATTGGGAGATAGAACGGTATGCGACGGCAAACGATGGCGACACCTGGACAAAAACAGAGGATATCACTTCAGCTGATACTTTATTGCCGGATAAGGTTGTCAGGCCCCTCATACCGATAAACTTCTCGTCGGAACTGCCCGTATTGTGGATGGGCGGGGGATACGCAGATTTTGACGATTACGAAACGTTTATATATACCGTAATTCCGACCAAGGCACCGGAGAATTTCAACAGGGACGCAAATTGCGTTGCATATTATGCATTTGAGTCAGGTGTTTTAACAAAAGATTCAGTTGGTTTTAACACTCTAACTGATAACGGCACCGTAAATGAAAGCACGGGAGCTGGAGATTTTAAAGAGGGTTCATGCTCAGCTTCATGCGTGGCTGCTCAAACAGAATATTTTTCTATTGCAGATGCTTCCCTTGATCCAGGGTTTCCGCTCAAGAACGGCGATGTGACAAAGCTTTTCAGTTTTTGTGGATGGGTGCGATTTACGTCACACGCGAACTATCGGACGGTTCTTGGTAAGTGGGGGGCGGTAGCTGGTACAAGGTCTCTGCTACTTAGGACTGATAGCGCTGGAACTCTTACGCTTTACACTGGTTATAGTAGCGGAGCGTCCACCCAATCGGTGCCGTTCGGTACCAATCTCGCAACGGGCGTATGGTATCATATTGGGCTCACACTAAATGCGAATACTAACGCTTATCATTTACGCATATGGGATACTTCAGCAAATGACGGTGCCGGCGGGATTTTAGGAACTGATTTAGACGACGCATTTGCAAACGCAATCAATATAGAGGGCGCACCATTACAAATCGGTGCTCAGGACGGAACAAATACATTTAACGGCCTGTTTGACCAATTTGTTTTTTTTAATGATATCCTCACAACCGAGGATATAGACGCAATACGTGCCGATACGTATTTCCTGGGGGAGGGCGGGGAGACTGAATTCTGGAAAAGCCTTTCTGATTGGGCGGCTGGGATCGACTCAATCCCGGCGTTAACCAACTCTCTTTCAACGGGCGACACCGGCGCAGGCGAAGAAGCATTTTCAGGCGCGAACGACTTTACGCTTTTGGAATCAGGCAGTGGCGTTGATTCAGCTGGCGCAACCATTGCGCTGACGGTCAGTGAGCAGGGTGTTGGCGCAGACGCGATCGCCCAGCTTATCTCTTCGATAGGTGTCCTGGATCAGGCGCTTGGCTCAGACGCCATCCCTATCTTGCTAAGTGCGCTATCTGTTCTTGAAAGTGGCATAGGCACCGATGCTATTAGCACGCTAAAATACATCTTAAAGCAAGTCGCAGACAGTGCTATCGGAACTGATACGGTGTCAAGCGTGACGGCGGCGCTTGCGGTCTTAGATCAGGCAACTGGCGAAGATGCGATCGCAAGACTACTAAACGCTGTCGCTGTTCTGGACAGTGCGACAGGCTCAGATTTAATCGACGTCATATCAGAAAGTATTAAGTTGATTCAAGATAGTGGCACCGGGACCGATGCTTTGACAAGCTTGGCGGCAATGATAGCCATTGCAGAGCAGGCAAACGGCGCGGAAATCCTGTCAAGCTTGGCGGCGTTGACCGTTTTGGATCAAGCTACCGGCGCGGATGTTATAAGTGCGCTCAAGACCTATCTGGCTCAGGTGCACGACGGCGCCACCGGCACTGACAGCACACCCTTGACGATCTCGGTATCAGTCCCAGTGTCCGACATAGGGGCAGGAGCAGAGCTGATAGCGCAAGTTATGGTGTCACTGTCTATGTCTGATTTCTGTGATGCCAACGACGTCGCATTGAAGTTTATTCAGCTTCCGGATGGAGCATATTTGATAAAGTTCACCGTCAAGGCGAACACGACCCGCTTTGATGCAAAGGCTAAGTCTTGCCGCTTTGATGCAAAGGCGAAACCTTTTCGTTTTGACACTTAACAAGTAAAACTTACTGGAGGAAAAATGCTTAAAGAAATTGGGAAACACATTACCAAGTGGACGATCACCAAGTTTGAAGACGAGGCGCACTTCGCGCAGGGCGACAGCTATGAAACGAGAGTGATCGAAGGAAACATTCTTCTTAACGAAGGCATCACTCTTATGCTGAACCTCTTGGCAGGCCTTGGTGGCACGGCCTACAACAACGCAAACGCTTATCTTGGGGTTGGTGAGAGTACAACGGCGGCAGCCGCATCGCAGACTGGTTTGTCTGGTGCGACCAAGACCTATAAGCCGATGGAAGCGACTTACCCGCAAGTGTCGGGGCAGACGATAACCTTCCGCTCTGTCTTTGGTTCTACGGATGCAAATAACGTCTGGCAGGAATTTACGGTGGTCAACGCTTCCAGCGACACCGGCACGAATCTCAACCGAAAAGTTGACAACCAGGGCACGAAAGTAGCTGGGCAGGTCTGGACACTCGACCTTGACATCACGTTCGCATAATGAGGGGTGATTATGGACTTCGATGGATCGGAAAAAATTGAAATCAGGGAAGGGTCTGACAACTGGGGACCATTTGTTTTCGGCTTATCGGGGTCCATTCCCTCTGGTGATACGATTGCCAGTGTAATAGTCAAGGCCTATGCCGGAACCTACAAGCCTGCCCAGGCGGTTGGAGATCAGACTGAAATTCCATTGATTGACGATGGGTTTGAGCCTGACATCGTAGACGACACAGACATTTCGATACGGCTCAAATATCCCGGCGACGACTATAAGGGGAAAACGACAATCGTGTTTGATGTCACACTCGAAGGCACAGGTAAATACCAGTTCTTTTGCCATCGTGTGAAAGTGGTTTAATAATGCAAAAAATCAACTGGTCGAAATACCGCGGCGACGGTAACAAGTGCATCGAGTTTGCAGAGGATAATGTGTGGGTGTCGGTTTACCCGCCAGGCAAAGAGATGTCGGCGCTTGTCCCTATAGGCGCGGCCAAGTGGTCGAAGGATGTAATGTGTCTGGGTACCGGTATGTCCTATTACGATATATGGACAAGGCCGCATCCGGGCACTGGCCGGTCTTACCAGACAATGTGGGAAGAGCAGAAGAAGATCCTTCGAGAGGCGTTGGCCCTTGGCGACGATGGATTGTTCATGTACTGCCTGATTGTTTTTTGTTGGCCGCGTGGGGACGGGAAATCGTTCAATGCGGTTCTGATTCAGCTTTGGAAGTTTTGTTGCTGGCCGAGTCAGGACATAAGGTTTTGCGCGAACAGTAAGGACCAGACAGGCCATGCTCATTATACCGAACTTAAAAAAATGATCCTCAACTCGCCGAACATTCTTGCCTATGTTGGAAGGAAAAACGTGCAAGAGCACGGGACACGGTTAAAGAATAAGCGTGGCGTTGTTGTCAGTAAGATGGAGGTTATTTCAACGGCGTCAGGCCTTTTCTCAAACATTACCGGGTATGCGTTCTCGGAATTTTTTGAAATGAAGAACGAGGACTTCTTTGCAAAACTTGACATGAGCATGAGAAACACGCCGAACGCCTTTGGTATTATAGACACAACGGTTAGCTCTAAGGCACATGTTCTGCACAGGCTTTACAGATCGTTTATCGAGAAGACCGATAGCAAGCTTTATTTTTCATACCGAAGCAGCGCAACAGGACACTATACTGACTATATCCATCCGAAGAACTCTGCCGCGCAGCTGGCATCATACAAGGTAAAGCATGCGCTGAACTTTGGCCGGTTTTTTTTGAATTTATGGTCTTCCGGATCGGAGCGGATCTTTTCAGAGGACCAGGTGGACGCCATCAATTTTATTGGCGCAGACGCTCAAGTGCTGAACCATTACCGGGTTATCGAGCTTATTCAGGAAACCAATAAGATTATCGATTCAGATAGAGAACTGGTAGAGGGCGGGTTGGAAAACGTCTATTCCCGTGATAAACAGCTTGGTGATATTGACGAGCACCTTTGGCCTGTAGAAGATGTCTATTCTTTCACAGGTACAAATACCGGAAATGGCATGATGACAACCAGAATGGCGATGGACATCCTGGGTGAAATGTATGATACTGAGTGGTCGGTTCTGGTTGGCGTTGACCGTGCACAACCAATGAAGTTGAGGACGAACGCCAAAACGATCATGACAACAGTTATCAAGGGCCTACCGGGGAGCCGGAGCAACCCGAGTGTTGGTGTCATCAATAAGAGAGTCGATCCGGGGGTTAACCGCGCCAGGCCAGAGGCCTATATTGATGGACCAAAGTATATCTATTTTTTGGTCCATATCGCAAATATATCAGACAACTCGATGTCAGCAATTAAGGCAGAGCTGATGATCGTAGATGAAGAGTTTGATGGTATAGATACAATCGGTTCTGAGAAATGGGGGATGTTTGATCTTGAGGAATGGACCTCAGAAATAATGCCGGCAACAAAGGTGAACCTTTACCAGCCGACATATGATAAGCAGATTGGAATGTTCACAGCGCTTCATGAGCTGATCGTTGATGGACGGTGGAAGGCGCCCAGGACTGGCATATCTGGGTCCAAGGGTGGTGACATTGTCATAGAGGAACTTGGGATGCTTGACCACGACCAGGAAAAGCGGTGGTTTGGTAGCCCAGAAAAAGACGCCAAGTATGGTGTCCAGGACGATTTTTGCTATTCTGCAGGATGGGGCCTGTATGGTGGCAAGTCCCTGACAGTTGAAAATTTCAGGCCGAGGCTCGGAAAGCAGTTTTGGGGCACTATGTTGTTGCCGGGAAACCTAATAGGGGAATATTGACGCAATGGATTATAACGAAATGAGTGCAAAGCAGATGGTTGAGACTATAGAGACCAGATTCGGTCGTGCCATTGGGAACCGTTTGTCAAGATTGGATCCGGAATGGGGGACATGGTCCAGGGAAATGAATTTGGTGCTTAGAAAGAGGATAAATTGCGGTGACACAGTCTCGAAACTGATCTTTTTTTATTGGATTGAGCACAGTAAGCTTCTTGAGCTTCACCATAAGAGCAAACTTCTGGCAAGAATCAAGCAGGGTAAGCACCTTAAGGCTATAAAGAACATCCGCAAGCTGCTATTGTCCCATAAAATCTAAAAATATCCACCAAAAGAGATAAATTTGAATTGACAGAACAATAATTTTATGCCTTTATTGAAGAAAATTTCAATAAAGGTGTGAAATTATGGATTTTACTGCAATTCAAGAAACCATCAATAACCTTCCAGACGAAGTCCTTTCCCACATATCCCTTTCGATGCCATGGCAGTCCGGTGTGTACCGTGACCAGAAGACCACTGATGCCGATGGTTTTAGTGTTGGCATACCCGGCGAGAAGGATATGGATTCCTATTCGCACGCCGACCTTCAGAAAGAGTGCTGGGACAAATTCAATAAGAACCCGCAGGTCAGCACGGCCACCCGTGGCGTCGCAGGCCGGATCACCGGATACGGTTTTGAAGTAACCTCTGAGATCTGGGAGATCCAAGAGGTTCTTGAAGAAGTGGAATTCGATCCGCGGAACCGCCTTTATCACTTTTGGCCCAAGATGGTAACCCGGGCCTTTATCGAGGGTGAGCTTTATTTGATCTTGACGTGCCATAATGACGGCTTTGTCGAGGTCGACTTCTTGGATCCGGCGCTATTGTCAACCAAGGGTGACAAGGGGTCAGGTATCATATTCCATCCGGATAAAAAACTCTTCCCATTGTTTTATATCGTCGATGGCGAGGATGCAGCAGGCAATAGTGTTGAAGTGCAAATCCCGAGCATCAACATTGCCAGGTACCCAGACCTTGTTAAAGCTGTACGCTCGCACAACGATTTTAATTTAGAATACCAGAAGTCGGCGCTTGGCGGGAAGACAGTCCTCGGCGGATACAAACGCTTCGTGGTAGCATGGGAACGTGGGTTTATGACCAGGCGGGCGATCAGCTACCTTCGAACGGTCATTGAATGGTTAAACCATTACGAAAACCTGAAGAAATTCGAAATTGACCACAAGAAATCTTCCGGAGCCTATGCCTGGGCCATAACCTTTGAGGATCCCAAATCGTTCAAAACGTGGCTCAATCTTTCAGATGAAGAGAGAGCCAAGACGGCGCTTATGGCTCCGCTCGAACCCGGTGCAAGACTCTTCCTCCCGCCCGGGTGCAAGATCGAGCCGAAGAACCCGAACCTGCCACGCATCTCTGAGTCCGACACTGACATCCTTCAGATGGCCATATCGGGCTTAAACGAGCCGGCAGACGTCACCACAGGCACCTCAAGCGGGACGTATGCCAGTGTGAAGGCAAGCCGCGGACCGATGAGCGATCGGACAAGCGACGAGGTGGCCGACTTCGACCGGTTCTACCGGCACGACTTTTATTCAGCCATCTTCTTCTTGAAAAGCAAGATAGCCGCATTCCCGGAATTTTTCACAGTTGAAGAGGCGGTGGCTTTTAAAAATCAAAAGCCGGTCTTCAAGAAGGTGAAGCGCAAACCTCAGTTCCTTATCGATGTCCAGTATCCGATATCAGACACCATTGATCTGGGTGCTCGGGTCGGTGCCATGCTGGGTGTCAAGCATGGGCCCTTGTCGGAAACGATCGGAATACCTCAGTCAAAAGCTGCAAGAATGATAGGCGTTGGTGCCTTTGGTGCAAACAGATTGCGTAAAGCGACTGAAGATAAAAAGTATCCAAAACTCGCCTACCTTGACGGTCTCGATCCGGAGGCCAAACAGGAAAAGGCGCTCGGCGAACCTAAAAACAAAGATGGTAACGATGACGATAAAGAGTGATCAAGACGACCTTTTGGTCCGGCTGGATGAACGCACGAAATACATTGTTTTCACCCTTGACGAACTTAAATCTCATGCCGACAACGGGGGCTGGTTGCGGTGCAGGGAGCGTGAAGGGCAGATTAAGACGCTTGAAGAGAACCAGAAGTCGCACCGATTGGGGCACAGATGGTATGTCAATTTGGTAATTGGTCTGGGGATAACCGAAATATTGGCCTTGATTTTTGCGAGGTGGAAACTTTGAAGAAAGCAATCTTTTTGCTGGTGATGGCGGTCATCCTATCCGGGTGCGCCGTTAAGGTGATGTACCGAGTGACAGAGCAAGTCCCAGGAAAAGGTCTCCTCATCTCTCACGAAGTGAACTATGAGCGGCCGATCTTTGTCGGGCAGAGCATAGGCGAATTGTCGTTCACAAGGGATGTGATAGGTTCACCGACCATAAAACTGACGGGCCAGAAGTCAGAGGCGACGAATTTGGCAGAGAGCGCAGCAAGGGTGGCCGAGTCCGCCGCGGCCATAACAAAGACCGGATTTCAAAAATAATTCAATTAAATTCAAAATTATTCTTGCAAAAGATAATTTTATCTTTTATATGTGAAAAATAATTTAGATGTGCTCTGGTTTGGCCACCAGGAGCACGGTTCCACCGGAGGGGATAAGACGGGTGTCCCGATCACACTCGTTTTTATCCCCTTCTTTTTTTTAAAAAAAGGAATCAAAGATGGAACTAAACGATTTCGCCGATAGAACGCCATGGCTAATCACCGCAGACAAGCTTGAGGCGATGTTTCACCATATTCCGGCCAGCGCCGACCTGCCGGCAGATTTATTCAGCTGGCTTCCTGAAGAAGATAAAACCTATCCGGTAAAAAATAGTGTGGCTGTTCTTCCGATAATTGGTCCGTTATTCAAACGCGCAACATTTTTCTCTCGATACTTCGGCGATGTGTCTATGACAGGCATTGCTAAGGCTTTTCTATCGGCAGTTGCAGATGACAGCGTGAAGGCGATTGTCCTGAATATTGACTCTCCAGGCGGCACTGTTTCTGGTACCGAGGCACTTAGCGATGCAATCTATTCCGCCAAGGGGAAGAAGCCTGTTATCGCTTTCGCCAATGGAATGATGTGTTCCGCCGCGTATTGGGTTGGAAGCGGTGTTGATAAGATAGTCGTCGAGAGCACGGCCACTGTCGGAAGTATCGGCGTTGTGATGGTCCATGTCGATTGGAGTGAGGCTGAAAAGAAGTATGGTATCAAGCGAACAGTGCTGACGGCCGGCCAGTACAAGGCTATAGGAAATGACGCTGAGCCTCTGTCCGACAAGGCTCGGAAGGTTCTTCAAGACCATCTTGATTATATATACTCGGTATTCGTCGCCGCTGTTGAGAGAAACAGGGGCGTTTCAAACGAGCAGGCCTTGGCCATGGCCGACGGGAAAGTCTTTATTGGCCTCCAAGCAGTTGATGCCGGACTCGCCGATACTGTTGGCTCTCTCGATAGCGCCATAGAAATGGCCATTCAAATGGCTGATAAAAAACAGAAATCTTCAATACACAAGGAGGCTAAGACCGTAATGGATTTAGAAACGTTGAAGAAAGAACACCCCCTGTTGGTAGCGCAGCTTCAGGGTGAAGTTAAGGCATCGATGGATGCCACGATTGAAGCACTCAAGGCTGACAAAATCAAGCTTGAGACAGAAGTGAAAGATCTCGGCAAACAAGTGGTAGGGTTGGAGGCCAAAATTTCAGATCAGGAAATGAAAGCCGCAAAAGACAGCGCTGACAAACTGTTCGACGGCAAGCTGGCTGCGAGTAAAGTCCCTGAGAAAATGTATTCCAAGGTTAAACGCGGCGTTTCTTTTGACGCTTTCTTTAAAGATGGTGCCTTTGATGCCGCAGGTTTTGGCGCAGCAGTCGAAGAAGAAATCAAAGACTGGGAAGGTGATCTTACCGAGTCTTCCGTGCAGGGAGCAGGCGGTCCGGGTCGAGAGATTGGAGCGGAAGATACCGACAAGGACGAAGATGCCATGGTTAACAAATTACTGAAACTGTCCGGTCAGGGCGAGTAACCAAAAAGGAGAAAAGTCATGAACTATGGAGACACCCCTTACGTGCAGCGAGGGGATCAGATCGATCGAAGAGAAATTTTTGGGCCGTGTAATCTTGGTGCAATTATTCAGCTTCCTGTAACAATCCCGGCTGGTTTTGGGTATATCCCGGCTGGAACTGTCATGGGCGCCATCACTGAGTCTACCTCAAGAGCTGGCCAGTATGTTCCCTACACCCCGCAGGATGCCGCCGGCGGACTTGCGGCGGCGCTGACGACCCTTTTCGGCGCTTCTTATTTGCTGGCCGATCCCGGAGCAGCGGCTACCGTCCTTGAGGTGACCATGGACGATTCCTATCGATTCGCTGTTGGTGATCACATCGCTATTCTGGACGGCGATACTACGGCTATTGAGGGCTCTGCTATCACTGCCATCGACCGGACCACCTACAAGGATAAGGCCACGATTGCCTGCTCGGCCATTACCGGTTCCGAAGATGTTGATATGGTGGATGGCGCATGTGTGATTCACCAGACCCAAACGGGTACGCCGTTTCAGAACGCTGTTGGTATCCTGGTGGGCGGTGTGAATACGGGTATTGGCGTTAACGCCAAGGGCGCTCAGGGTGTGATTGTAATATCCAACGCGGTCCTCAATTACGGTGCACTTTACAACCTTGACGCCGGCGCCATTACGGATCTTAGCGCCGTTGTGTCTGGCAATTATGTAATTCTTAAATAAGGGAGGGTAGTACAATGAGAGGTGATGCAATTCCCGAGCTGAAGCAGACTGCGCTTCAAAAGCTCATTACCAGATTCCAGACTGCTGCGAACCTGGTTCTTATGAAACTGTTTGGATCCGACCGCTACGAATCTGAGGATATCGAGTGGGAAGCTCAGGTTGGTAACCGGCGCATGACGCCGTTTGCTGCTGAGGATGCGCCGGCGCCCATGGTGGGGATGGAAGGTATTTCAAGCCATAGTGCCCGTGCTGCCTTTTGGAAAGAGAAGATGTATCTGGGTTCCTCCTTTATGAACAACATCCGGGAACCCGGGAATATCAATAAGCACTATGCCGCTTCCAAACTTCTGGCCAAAGAAAGCGCCAAGCTTCGAAACCGGTGTGATCGCCGTAAAGAGTGGATGTTCTGCCAGATGCTTACCCAGGGTGGATTCACCTATCTTGATAAGCGAGGCCAGAAGGTTTCTGTTGACTATGGTATTCCTGACACCAGTCTTCCGACGCTTGAGAGCTCTCGCTTGTGGAATCAGGACACGGCGAATGTGCTTGAGGATTGGTTCGATATCGTGGAGCATTTTGAATATGCTTCTCAGGCGGCGATCACCCATGCTCTGGTAACGAGTGAGGTTGTCCGGGCAATGGTTTTAAACAAGGGGCTTCAAACCTTGCTGCAAAAGTCCGCCTTTGGGAATGGTGATCTTCTGGCGAGGCCTGCTCAAGTAATCGGTTCGTTGCTGAATATCCCCAACTTTATTATTTACAATGAAATGTATGAGGTCCGCTGCTGGATGCGGTCCGCTCTGGCCGCCGGTGCCGGCCCCCATACCATATCTGTCGATGAGGTCGGTGATATTGAGGTGGGTGATACTATCTACGGTGTAAGGATCAACGAAAGCGGCGGTAAGCACACCAAGACCGCGGCCATGACGGTTACCGCCGTGAGCGCTTCTGCCGGCACAATTACAGCTACCGGTACCATCGCCACGGCACTTCGACCCCAGCTGGATTTCATCTATACCATCAGGAAGTTCCTGCCGAAAGACCGCTTCACTGTTTTTGCAAACGAGATTGAGGGGCAAAAGATTGCCGAGTTTGCCGAGGCGCCGTTCGATCTTGATCGACATTACGGCATCAAAGTTGATAGTGACGTGGTATGGGATCCGGATGGGGTCTTTGTTCGAGTTCAAAACAAAGGCTTGCCTTTATTGTTCCATGAAGATGCGGTCTATTCCGTGAAGGTTCTGTAAGCAAATGGGCCGCCGGCTCCCGGCGGCCCTGGTAAAAAAATAGGAGGTTTAAATGCCGTATATTTTGGATCAAGTTCCCGGTCCTTGGGCTGGTGTTAAAGAGAAGGCTTTCGCTGATCGTGCTCAGACGTTTGTAGAAGCCGATTTGGTCTTTCAAGAAGGGGTTGTAAACGCTTCGGCTGCTGTCAATAATACGCTCAACTTTATCCTTGGTGATTGTCTTTTTAGTACTGCTGGGCTGGCTATCGGTTCAACTAAGTCGAAAGTTGCTCATGGCGCGTTCAGTTATGCTATCAATGGGATGAAATACACTGTCGCTGCCAATGCTGCAGGTATCACTCTGCCCGCTGTGACCGTCCCTCAGAACCTGTATGGTGCATGGGCTTTTGATGTTGGAATCAACGGCGTAGTTGATGTTTGGCCATCAACAGGTAATTCTACCGGTTATGCTTCTGCCAATGTTGCTGTCTACGGTATTCCCAATCCGGAACCAGATCATATTCGTATGGGAGTCCTGACCGTTATCAGCTCGGATGCTGCAGGATTTATCGCGGGTACCACCCTTTTGGATGCCGGCGCGGTAACTGCTGTTTACCGTAACTTTTCGGCTCTCAAAACGGGTCTTCTCTCTTCTCCGAGAATGGCCGAAGATGACGCTACTGCGAATGTTGCAGAGATTTTTTCAGGCTTCACTTATATGATCAATGGAGCCATATACAATAAAGCCGTCGCCGCTGGAATTGCTTTGACCGGTGGCGTGGTCACAAAGGCTGCCAAGTTTGGTGCCTATCGGTTCTTTATCGATGCGGCCGGAACAGTAACCATGCAGTCTGCGCCTTCAGAGCTTATAGATGGTTCACAAAAGCAAAATTACCTATCTGCCGCGTCCGCTATTGCGGCCATGGATCTCATGCCTCCGATAGGCGCCACATGCTCTATCGCAACACTCGTTATCACCACTGCAGCTTCTGATTTCACGCCAGCCTCGACAGATCTGGGCGCCGGCGACGTTACGGATACCTGGTATGACGGAAAATATGTGCTTGAGAAGATTTTTGCTTAACGCTTTTTGGAGACAATAAATGCTTGAAAATATAAAAAAAGTAAGGGTTAAAAAAACGCTACTATGCCATGGTGGCCCGGTTGGTGGGTATGCTGCCGGCGATGTTTTTGAAGCGCCGTTCCCGGATGGTATCGCCAGAGAATTAAAGGCGGATAGTAAAAACATCCTCAATGGCAAGGGTACTCTTGAGATCCTTAACGACGGTGATGTTGATACAGAAAAGCCGGTGAAAGAATGGAAAAAGAAGACCTCTTAACGCTTCTTACCGACGACACGAGTATCGGTGCAAACCTCATAGAAGATGATATCTCTGAGGCCTGCGATGACGCAGCCGCCGATACTGGGTGGGCATTTCCGGTTACCGACACGTTTAAGATAAGATGGACCAAGCAACGTGCGAGGCGCCACTGCTATTTTAAGCTTTGGTCACAGTCGGCAAGGAAGTTCAAGGTTGAACAGCTGAACCTTAACCAGAGGTTCGACCACTATGGAAAACTTGTCGAGCAGCTTGATGCAGAATTCCAAAGGGCTATTGACGATAATCCAGGAAAGTTTTTAGCCGTTGACGCCTATAAGCTATTTGGAACTGTCACCGGATCTGGCTTTAAGTACGATGAACTCGGAAGGGATATCACGTATAAATGAGCGTTGGCGAAGATATAAAAGAGGTGATCGAGGAGATTGGTGAAACCATAACCATACTCAGAAGTCCTTCGAATATTACGGGAGAGCACATCAAATCGACCGTAAACGCTCAGGTTACGAAACCTTTTATCCGTGAGTTTTTCATGGAAGCATGGCTATCGTATGATACTCAAGCTGTTGCCGGTGATTGGGTGCGGTTCGCGGACGGCCGTGTCTTCATCATAATGAACAGGACTGCATCGCTTTTTGAAGGCGAGATAATGCGGTACAACGCGGTGCTCTATAAAACCAATGCGATTGCTACCATTCAACGCCAGGATGTCACCAGGCCGGCGGTGAAGGCAGTTGTCACATGGGCAACCGTAAAGGCTAACGCCAACGTCCTTATAACGGAAGCTCTCTACGGGAATTCCTTGGATGCTGACGAGGACGGCGGTCAGTTCAGTATGAGCGAAAATGATCTTTACATCCCGGCATCTGTTGGCATCAAACCCAACGATCGGGTCTATATATCATCGACTGAATATTACAAGGTTGAGGCCGTCAGGTATCGCCGGTTTGACAATGTCCATCTTGCGACAATTGGCGAGGATACCCGGGAATGATTTATCACACGCTTAACAAAAGAGACATCGATAGGATAGAACACGCTTGTGAGCGCGTTCTCGCTCAGGCGAGAATCGAACGTGAAGATCTTCCGTATCGTAGCGCGAGAGAGTTCAGGGGTCTTCTTTTCAACAACATTATGACCCAGAAGTATGCGACCGGTTACGCCCCCTATTCACCTCGGTATGCAGAGTGGAAGACACAAACGATGATGATGGGCTCGCAGTTCTGGCGCCTGTTTGGCGACATGCTGAACAGCCTCACGATCGAGATGAAAGACGACGGCTGGTTCGCCGGCATCCCAGGGGACGTGATGGACTCTGGCGGGAAGTCATGGTTCGGCACGCCAGAATCCAGGAGAGGCAAAAGCAAGCCGGTCAGCATGTATGCATCGGTCATGGAACTCGGCCTCAACAACCATCCGGCCAGACCGGTGTTTGGACCGACCACTGAAGAGTATGCTGTCGATGGATGGCCGAAACAGGGCGCTGAATCGATCAAAAGGATTAGCAACGCATGGACGTAGAAAAAGAAATTCATAAGCCGCAACTCATGGCTATGGTTCCGACAGACGTGCAGTGCATGGTTGGTATCCTGGCATCTGATCTTCGGCTGATACACAAGGCGATGGGGTTGTGCTCAAACGACGGTCCACTCAGGAACGACGAAGAGCGTGCAGCGTGGGAATATTTTGCGGGTCCGTTTTATGAGTTCTTGGACCAGACCATAAAGGATATCGACAATGGACCAGACGGCAAGTGAGGTCAATCTTCGCTATTCCATAAAGAAGTTTTTGGTCCAGGAGATATTCACTGTCCGTGGGAAAGCCGTCACTTTCGATATTACCATGGCTGAGCCGGATCTGAACGACAAGACGGTTACAGAGTGGATTGTCGTTAAAATCGGCAAGATGTATAGAACGGGAATGTCAGATTTAATGGTCGACTTTATATGTGCCGCCAGAAAGGATTTTGAGGGCGACAAGCTCGCCGGCTTGTCGGATGTCGTTTTCGATGTGATGACCGACAGTCTACAGCAGGACGGGAAAAGAAGAATACCTTTTTTTAAGCCAACACCAACACCGACGCAAATCGGATCGTTGCTGGTTCAGGATTGTAAAGATGGCGGCGAGATGTTCGCGCCTGACAGAACGAAGGTAAAAATAATCAATTGCAGGCTCAGGTGGGCCGCAAAAGCTTAGAGGAGATTTAGAAAATGACTCATGGTCCGGTAACAAGATACGAAAAAGCATGGGCGCTTGGCCTCATTCAGATCCGCGTTGGGAACTCTGCGGACAATATCGCTCAGGTGGATCCGGTTCTTCCGTCAAGCGCCTCTGTCGGCGCCTTGGCCTCAACAAAATTTATGGCGAGTGCAGAATTTTACAAAAAGAAATCCGGGTTCCCCCTCACCGAAGATGGGTCCGTTCCCCTTTCAGATGCTGCGGCAATCTCTGGTGGCTTCCGAGAAATCACGCCTTTCACTATGGCATTGGCTCGTGGCCTTGATCCTTCGGCAGCTCTTGCGGCAACTGCTTCCTACGTTTGTAAAAAATCTACCGCAGGAACCACGGACGCTACGAAGGTTATTGATGTATCCGGAACGCCTGTAACGGATGAATACCTGGTAGCCTTTACAGGTGCAACAGCAGGCAGTATTTATGGCCGGAAAGGTGGTCTCGTTCACACCTTCTCTGCGCTTACTGCTATGACTCAGGCGGGTGGACTGTTCACAATTCCGGCGAGTTTCTTCACAGGCACCTGGGCATCAGGTGATGTTTACGTTTTCAGGACCACGAAGGCGGCTACTGCCGGCGATGCTTACCCCGGGGATCCTGACGACTGGGAAGTGGATGAGCCTTCCATCGGTTTTGGTGGTTTGGTGTCGCCGGCAGATCTTCGGATAGAGGGCGTTTATACTTATCCTGACGGCCTAAAGCAAATGGTGTTTGTATTTCCCCGCGGCCAGATCTCAGCTTCGATCGACGTGGACTTCGCGGAGCAGGACCCTGCAGCGATTCCGGTTCAGTTTGAGTCAAAAACCGCAAGCTCTCAGAATGTTGCTGGCAATGCTGTGTGGAACAGCATGCCGCTTGGTCACGTTAAATGGGGTGTTGGTATAGCCGCTGCGTAAGGGGGAAATATGAGTGACCTTGAAAAATTGATTGGGCCAAAGCCTGAGAAGGTAATAATCGGGATTCGTGAGTTCGAGGAACTTAAGATTTGGCCGCTGTCAATGGCAGACCAGCTGGAAGTCGGTAAGCTTTTTGACGAAGCTCTTATGGCTATTCTCAATGAAGTCAGCGACAATTTTACTCTGATCGTCACCGTGAAGAAAATCGTCTTCGATAACATTCACATCATTATCCAGAAGGCGACGGACTTTGACACTGAGGCCAAGGCGAAAAAGGCGCTGGGCAAAATAACAAACGATCAATTCGTTGAGATTTGCGAAAAGATTTACAAGATGAATTTTGAGAAAATCTCAAAAAACGTGTTGAGCCTCCTCGGAAGGGTGAACTTATTGGATACGGGGAGGCCATCACCTACGTCGTTGAACGATACCCAAGATACGGAATCGAGCACTTCACAAAACTCGGTTACCGAGAAGGTGGCTTAACGCTCGATCAAATGTCGGTCCTGTTCAACCATGCACAGGACCGACAGTCAAAAGAAATTAGGCTTATGGCCGAAATTCATGGCGTGAAATTTAAGTCCAGCAGTGGTGCAGCATCCAGCACAAAGACAGAGGTTTTCGAATACAACGGTGATCCTGAATCGGTAAAGCACCTGTCGGAAGAGCAACGCAAAGCGATGACAGACCGGCTACTCGGAAAACACACAAAGGCGTTTAAGAAACATGGGTGATAAAGTACAAGAACTCGGCACTCGCTTTACCGGAGATATTAAAGACATATCTGAGAAGGTTAGACAGCTCATGGCGCTGCTCAACCAGCTCGATACGTACAGCCGGACTTCTTCGAGCATCCTTGGCCAGGTTACCCAAAAAGCTATCGCACTTAACGGTGCGATAGCGAAAACGCCTGTTGCCAAAAACTTCGCGCAGAACAAGGTGATGCTTTCTGAGTTCCAGCTTGCCTTGGGCGGTGCCACAAACGAGTCCAAGAAGTTTCAGGCTGCGCTTACCACCCTCGGAGAAGGCAAAACCGGAATTGCGCTGAAAACCATTAAGTCGCAGTTAGAGCAAGTCGAAAGGGCTATTGTTAAAACGGCCCAAAAAATGAAAATGCTCGGCCAGGATGGTGAGAAGTTCTTTAACGAAACAGACCGCATAAAGGCTTTCAACGACGCTCTGGCCGGCAAAACCCGGGCAACTGCGACAACCACCCGAACACCAGTCGAACCGAAGGCACCTTCAGGCTTTCTTGACCAGATCAAAAATGCCGCAAGGGTGACACTTGCTTATGGTCTTGTTGGCTCTGCTATTGGCTCGGTAGCTATGGCTGCCAAGGCTGGTGTCGGGAATATCGTTGAGTTTGACCAGGCGCTACATAACCTTCAAGCCATTACCGAAGCGACCAACGACGAGACATCGGTGATGGGTAACCGAATCAAGCAGATCGCATCTGATACCAAATATACAGCACAACAGGTTTCAGATGGAATGACACTTCTTGGCCAGGCCGGCCTTGACGCCGCTCAGGCGACCGCTGTCATCGGCCCGGCCGCTACGTTGGCGACCGGTACCCTCAGCAAAATGGAAGAGACTGTTGATCTCCTGAGCACCACGTTGGTGGCTTTCAAGATGGATGCGGCAGAGGCTGGCCGGGTGACTGACGTCATGGCCGCAGCAGTTAATAAGTCGAAGCTTACGATTGAACAGCTCCGGACGGTTTTCAACTATGTTGGTTCTTCGGCGCACATGATTGGAATGTCTATTGAAGAACTGGCTGCATCCACGATGGTTCTTGCAAATACCGGTCTGAGAGCGTCAACAATCGGTACCGGATTGCGGCAGGTTCTTGCGAAGCTTCTATCCCCAAGTGAAAAATTAAGAGAATCGTTTGAGGCCCATAGCATATCTCTTGATGCTGTGAATCCAAAGGTCGTTGGTTTCCAACAAGCCATGAAGAACATGATCCCTATCCTGTGGGATGTAAAGAAAAATACTGTCGATATGTCTAAGGCCTATGAGCTGTTTGAGCTTCGTGGTGCCCAGGCAGCGGCCGTCCTTGTGGAATCGTTTGCCGGCGGACGATTTAAGCAGGCGTTTGAAGATACTTTAGAGATCGGATCAGCAGCAGAGATGGCAGCTAAGCAGTCTGAAGGACTTGGCGTCATGTGGGACAACCTTGTTGCGAAGGCTGGCGTGCTGGCTATCGCTTTGGGGGATCTTGGTGTTGTCGGTGCGATGAAAGGCGTTATAAGTGTAGCAGGCCTGCTTACAGATGTTATGACAGATATGGCGAGTGTGACCGCCGATGCTTTTGACTCGCTCTTTAATTCTACTGAAAGGCAAAAGAGGCTTGCAGGAGAGCAGGTAGTAGAAAACAAGGCCGTTGTTGGGTCTCTCAAAGTTTATATCGAAGCGCTGAAGGTAACACAGAAAGAGGTCGGGACAAACAATCAGGTTTCGACTGCTCATTTGTCTATTCTGAAGAGGCTTAAGGCTGATCATCCAGAGCTGGCCGACAAGATTGATTTAACAAAGGTTTCATTTAACAGTCTTGGAACTGTCATCGCGTCAGTAAACAGGCTGATGGATGAGCACAACCAAAAGACAATGGAAGGCCGGCTCAAGAAAATATCTCTCGCAGAGTCTGCGAGAGCAGAGCTTGATAATTTAAAGGCTGAGGCAGAAAAGACGAAGGCAACTATTGCAGCGTTAAAACCTGTTTCATCTGCAAAAGGCCAGGGCCAAAACGAAATAAATAAGTCGCGAGAGATGGACATAAAATATCTTGAAGCGCACCTAAAAGATATAGAAGACAAGATAAAGCTGTCAACAAAATCAATTGATGAAACCGTTTCAGAGTGGTCTGCGGAAATAGCAAACGCACTTAAAGGGTCAGAATCGCCATCAATGGATATAGTCGATACCATGATAGGCAACATGATTCGACTCGGTAAAGTTTCAGAGGAAACTGGAAAAAAGATTCGTGAAAATGTCACAGCGAAACTCAAAGCTGTGGCGGTTGACCTCGACACCAGCAAGTTCACCACCAGAATAAAAACCATGGGGAAAGACTTCGACGCCGTCTTTAAAACGCTTGACCCGAGCAAGAAGCTCGATTTCGTCGAAAAGTTTGGTGCTCTGGAAAAGAAAATAGCCAATATCAGAAAAACTTATGCGAACACGGACATCCCGGGAGAGGACGTAGAAGCTGACATAGCCGCCAAGAAGAAAGCTTTTCTTGAAGAATACCTCAAGAAAGAAGCCGATTCCAGTCAAAAGGTGGTGGACAACGCCAGCCAGGAAGCGCAGAAGCGAATCCAGATCCAGGAATACTATTATGCAACGGTCGCAAGGCTAACATCAGATGAGCATGAAAAGCTTGAGCAAGAGCGTTTGAAGGAAAGCGAGTCGATCAAGAAGCAGTACGAAGAGGCCATCGCCATGGCCAATAAGACCGGTGAAGACAAAGCCGCTATCAAGGCAAAATATGATAACCTTCAAGATCAAAATACCAAATTCTATACGCAGAAAGGTTACGACCTTGATCAGAAAAAATCGCTTGAATTGTTGGATATTGAGATCATCAAGAGGAAGCAACTCGCGGAACAGAAAAAACGTGACACCTTAGACGACTCTGGCGGATTGGCCACTATTAAAGCGAACGAAGCGAAGGTGACGATTGAGAGCCTTGAACAGGAAATGCGTATCCGGAAGGACTTCCGGGATAAGACCATCGCTAATTACAAGGAAGGTTCGAATGATGCCATCGCAGCTGAGAAGGCCTATCAGGCAGCCGTTCTTAAGGTTGGCGAGGCTATCACGGATGAGGATGAGCGCCAACATGCGCTAAGGGTGCAGCAGACCGTAAAAGAGCTTAAAATGAAGCTGAAGATGGTGCAGGAATACTCGGTTGAATATTACCGGATCATGGAGGAGCTTCGTAAGCTTGATGAGATAGAGCCGATATCGGATGAAGAACGCCTCGCCGGATCGCTTGACTGGGTGGATGGCATTAGGCTCGGGTTGATCCGTTCCGCAAAAGAGCAGAAAACCCAAGCGCAACACATTGCTGATATCTGGCAGAACGCAACGAATGCGATAGGCGATGGATTCGGGACGCTTTTTGAGGATGTTCTGGTTGGGAAGGTTAAGAGCGCCGGTGACTATATCGTCAGCTTTTTAAGCTCTGTGGCCAAGTCGGTCAACAACGTTCTGGCCAACGCTATTGGTCAGGGGATAGCGACTACCATAGGCGGGATGTTTTCTGGCGGAAGTGCCGGCCAGAGCCCTTATGACTCTGGGATAGCCATGGCGCAGGGTGGATGGATAACCGAGCCAATCGTCGGCCGCGGTATCAACACCGGCAAGAGGTATACTCTCGGAGAGCGCGGCCCAGAGCTGGTCACGCCAGCCGGCCAAGTGCGGCCGGATTCATTCCCGCCGAGTGTTTCAGTCATAATAAACAATAACACAGGATCAAACATGAAAAGCCAGCAATCAAATGCCAGGTTTGATGGTCAACAGTGGGTTGTAACAACGCTGATTGATGCTATAGATCGAAATGTTAACGGCATAAGAGGCATGCTTGGCGGATAAAAAGTGTTGCAAAATTCAAAAATAAATTATATGCAGGACAAAATTGAATTAAGTTTGTCCTGGCTGGCCACCTTGGACAAAAAAAATAGGGTATGATCGGGGTATCCATTTACTGATCATACCTTTTTTTTGTCCAAGGTGACTTATGGCAGATGTAAATTGGCCCACCATAGAAGCACCCCATCCGGATCTCTTTTCCCAGAAGCTTATTAAACCAAAGCACAAGACCGAGACCAGCAATGGCCGGCTGATTACCCGGGCCAAGTTCACTGGCTTCCGGTGGGAGTTTACTTTGGGTTGGGATATGATTTCAGACAGCGATTACGAAGACCTTTATGAGTTCTTTGATTCAATGGGTGGTGGCGTATTTAATTGGACACACATCAAAACCGGTGTGGTTTATGAATGTGTCTTCCTTGACGACGAAATGCCGGAGGCCAAACCTTTTCATCTGCATTGGGAACTCAAAGGTCTAAGGATAGGTGAAAGATAAATGCTTCCTCTCGGAACGAATTACCTTAAGGCCAAGAACAAGTTGTCGGATGACAACGCCTGGATTGTTCTGCTTCAGATTGATTTTGAAGATGAGACCTTGAGGCTATGCGCGAACAATCAGGATATCATATGGAACGGTGAAGAGTGGATCGCGTTCCCCTTCTCTCTTGACGTTATCAAAGATGCCACCAAGGATGAAGTCCCAAAGGTGGTCGTTAGGGTCGCCAACGTAAACCAGGCAGTCCAATACCATGTTGAACAGTATGCCGGCGGTGTCGGATCAGATGTGACCGTCCGGGTGATCTACACCGGTGACCTTGATGAGGTCGTGAAGATACCGACGTTTAAATTCAAGGTTTCTGGGTGCCGGTGTGACGCCGTTTGGGCCACTTTTGAGTTGGGAGCCTCCTCTCCCTACTTGAGTCCTGATCCAAGGGATCGTATCCTGAAGAACTTTTGCCGGTTTCGGTTCCCGCATAGTTCAGACCCGCGGTGCCCTTATACAGGGACCGTATACACCTCGTGCAATAAAACCCTGTCTGATTGCAAACTCAGAAACGATGATGCGCTAACTGATAAACAGGATTCAAAATACTACGGCGGGTTCCCGTCGATGGGGTCCTATGCCATCTACCTTTGATCATAGCAAATTCATTTTGGTTCCTTTTAAGCCTGGTGGCCGGGACTTTTCCGGCGCCGATTGCTGGGGTCTGGCCATGCTGGTCTACAAGGATTTTGGCATCGACCTTCCGGATTTCAGAATCGCTTGCGAGGAAAGTCTCAAAATTGATTTCGCTGTTTCAGAGCAGAGGAAGACCTGGGCCCGGCTGGCAGAACCGGTGGCGCCGTGCGTTGTGGTGATCCGGATGAGCAACAAGTACCCTCGGGTGTGCAATCACCTGGGGGTTTATGTCGGCGCCGGCAAGTTTGTCCATACATTAAAAAAGCAGGGGTCTTCGGTTGTACGTATAGACCATCCCTATTTTAGCCAGAAGATTGAAGGGTATTATGAATTTCGAAAATGAAGTCCTTGTGACATTTGTCCGTAACCCGTGGGAACCCTACACCTCAAGGGTTGTATCCGCCGTCCCGTTTGTCCCCGGGAAATCCATAATGGATTATTCCGTTGATGCCGGTGAAGTTCCGGTTGGATATGAGATCGTTGCCAGCCTGAATGGAAAGGTTGTCGATGACGTCGAACAAGTGGTCTTGTGCCCGGGGTGCGGGATTGTCTTTTGCGCTATTCCAATGGGTGGGGATTCCGGGAAGCAGATTCTGAGGATTGTCGCAGCTATTGTTGTTACGGTTATTGCTTATGTTTATGGCGGTCCACTTGGTGGTGCTGTCGGAAACGCTTTCGGTGCAACATGGTCGGCTGGAACGGCTGCTATTGTCGGTGGATCGATGATTGCTGTAGCCGGCGGAATCCTTATAAATGTAGCGCTTCCAATGCAATCAGGCAAGGTCTCAGGCCTTCTTGACGGCGACTGGGCCAAATCAAACAACTATGGCTGGTCAAACCCGACAAATGCGCTTGAAGAGGGTGTTGTTCTTCCCAGCCTGATCGGGACCCGCCGGTTCGCGCCGCCGCTTTTACGGTGGTACCGGTACATGGCTGAGGATGAATTCTCACAGCAACGGATTCGGCTGCAGTATGCTCTCGCAGACGACTTATTAAAGCCCATAACAGAAGAAGATATTTTTATAAATGGTGACCCCATTATATCTTTTTACTCTAAGGATTATGTCGTTGATGCTGTCGAAGATACAGAATATTCCATAATCGTAACACTCCCAGAGAACAAAACTGTCATATTGAATTGGGGCGATGGTTCGCCAGAGGTGACGCTTGATGAGCCGATGCAAAGCGTCTCTGTTTTGCATACCTACGCTTCAACAGACACTTTTATTCTAACCATATCTGGTAATTATAAAGATATGGAAATAGACACAAACACCCTTCCGGTTACCGAAGAAAAACAATCTACAGCGGCATTTCACCAGACTCTTGGCGATGATTCCGAAACATACTCTTGCCCCTGGTTCAATGACTCAATCGTTGAAAATGCTTTCCCTGCTGTTGAAATCAAAGATTCCACAAGGTCTTTCGAGGCAAAATATAAATTTTCAGGTGGCTCAAGAGTTCTTTATAACTTCGTTGTCACGCGAACCACTGGCCAGCCATCAACAATGTTGTTCTTAGAATTCTTTTTCGGAAAAGGACTTTACAGCATTGTCGATGATACCACTCACCGAGGGTACACAGCTGATTGGCGAGACATGGGTACCAGGACTAAAAAGGTGCCGTGCTATGATTATTTTATTAAAGTCAGGTACAGGAAGGTCGGAACTGAACCATGGACAACTATTGATCTACCCAAAGTTGCTCCGCCAACAACCTTTGAGACGCCATTCAGGGTCGCATATTCAATTACCGATTTAGAGCTGTCAAATTATGAAATCCAATATATGGGGGACTATTTAGACATAGATGAACGGGCTTATGGCTCTATTATATTGGAAAAACTTTGTGGTTATACAAGCATTACGGGCGCTCAAACCTTTTCTACGAACGGTTCTGATGTAACCAAGGTAGGCCTCGGTCTCATAATGCCAAATGGTATTTATCATCTCAAGACGGATGGCACTAAAGAGAATCATTCCATAACGGTAAACGTAGATGCCAGGGCATATGGAACGACACCTTGGCTTTACAGTAAAACAAAAACCTTTAGTGATGCAACAGCCAGCGCTCTCAGGGCGATCGTTGTTTTCGAGAACTTGCCTCCAGACAAGTATGAATTAAGAGCTTACATAAGCGGCGTTGTCGAAGAAGATATCCAATATGTAGCGATGCTTTATGCCGAATTTCTTCAAGAGGGAACGAACGACATAATGATTCACCGTGGTGTATCGGTCCTTTCTCTCGAATTTTTGGCCACCGAAAAGCTCAATTCGATGCCCCTCGTTGAGGTCAAGGCCACTTGCGATGATTATGTAGAAAACCGGCTTTCAACCAATCCGGCCTGGGCGGCGTATTACCGGCTGATTGATAAACATGGTGTCATGGCGGAAGATATCCTCTTTGACGAATTCGAATCGTGGGCCGAAACTTGCGACGCCGAAGGATATAAAATAGGTCTTTATCTTGATACCCAGTTTAACCTTCATGACGTTCTTGGCCAAATCGGTATGGCTGGCAAGGCGTCGGTAATCCGCCGCGGCACGAAATGGGGGGTTATTCAGGATGCTGTCGCTACGCCTGTTCAGATGTTTTCAATGGAAAACATCACCATGGACTCTTTCGAGGAAACCTTTCTTAGCGCAGACGAAAAAGCGAATACAATCCTTGCGTGGTATTTTGATGAGGAAAACGATTATAGAAGAACATCCATTGAGGTTAGGGACCCAAGCGTCAATAGTTTAGATGCGATCAAGAAGGTTGAGGTGTCCCTGTATGGCGTTACCAACAAGGCTCAGGCTGTAAAGATAGCCGTTTCACTCTTGAATCATACTCGGCTGGTGAATCGCACGGTGTCTTGGCTTGCAGATGTGGACGCGATAGCCTGCCAGGTCGGTGACGTTGTTTACTTCCAGCATGAGGTCCCCATGTGGGGGCACGCCGCCGGACGTGTTGTCTCTTCAACGCTAAATTCTGTCACGATAGACAGGCCTTCTGATTATTCCGGTGAAATCGATGGCGTTTCGATATCGACCTTTACTTTCAAGATTTTTGTTCGGCACCAGGAACCCAATACCAGTGGCGAATATGATTCTATCGAGATTTTCAATATCGTAAACCCATACCCTAACGATGATGTCGTAACATATACCCTGCAAAGTCCCGCTGTTTGGTCGAGGCTTCCTGAAAAAGACAGCATCGTTTCCATTGGTCGCATCACCGGGACAGAGCAGAGCACCGGGAATATCAGGACCAGTGTTAAAAAATTTCGCGTTCTCAATATAGAGCGATACGAAGACCAAACCTTCAAGATTACGGCCTTGGAATATTACGATGATGCCTATGAAACTGATTATATCGTTGATCTTCCGGCTATAGAATCTGGCCTTACCAAAATTGATTTGGTATCAGCCGACACCGGTTGGCACATTTCGGGAAGAGTGAAGCATAACTGCATCCACCTTACATGGTTTGGGAACGTAGCCAAGTATTATATCCTTTATCGTTACAAGACAAGCTCTGGGTGGAGTTCCTGGACCATTGCCGGGGACACGAGCAAAAACCATTTTGATATTTATGGCTTGCAGACCGGGCTCACCTATCAGTTCGCTGTTACCATGAATGTTGATAACCCCCTTGGTGGCGCTACCATCATTATCGATTACAACGAAGCTGATACGGCCATAGACCCATCGACTCTTCCGGCCGTGACGAACCTACGTGTTGTTGGCGGCACCGATGTCTTTAGTGGGACATCAATTGAAATTACCTGGGATGAGGTCGCTTACTTTACATTCCATGCTTACAAAGTCGAAGTCAGAAAAACGTCCGATCCGACGGTGCTGCTCAGGACAGAATTAGTCACTCAAAACAAATTCGCATATAAATTATGGATGAACATTTTAGATAACAATTGGATACCAAGCGTTGATATCCGATTCGTTGTTTATATGGTTGATGAGTATGGGAACGCTGGGCCCGGGGTTTTCATTGATGTGTCGAAGAGCGACACCGATGAAATTACCGGCCTCCAAGTAAAGGGTGGCGGCGTAACGTTCGAGACCAGGGATCTAAGCGTTGAATGGACGCCTCCTGCGACAATGCCGTCTTTCAACCGGTATGTTATTGAGGTCCGCCACGGCGTTACTCTCAAGCGAACCTATTATAGCATTTCACCGACATTTGATTACACCTTTGAGATGAATAAGACTGATGGCGACGGCACCCCGAGCCCAGTTATCGTTATAGCAGTCAAGGTTGAAGACAGTTTCGGAGCTGTGACGACTGGGGTTTCACAGGCCTTCACGAACTATGCTCCCGCGGCCGTGACCGGCCTTCAGGTAAAAGGTGGAGGCCTTGTCTTCAACGCCAGTGATCTTGAGGTGGAATGGACAGGTCCGTCACCCATTCCGGATGACTTTGAGAGATACCGCATCGATTTTGATCATGGCGCTTCGACACTGAGAACCATCTACACTACCGAATTGTCAACGGCCTATACGTATTGGATGAACACAATGGATGGCGGGGAGGCGGGCCCGGCCGGCGAAGTCGGTGTTACCGTCTACACCGTTGACTGCTTTAATCAAAGCTCTGTCGCAGCTGAAGGGACTTTTACCAACCCAGCGCCGGCCCCTGTTTCTGGACTTTCAGGCAGGGCCTATATGGCCGGGGCCGAGTTCACCTGGTATGCAAGTACCGCAAAAGATTTTGCATATTACGAGTATAAGTGCACGCTTGACGATAGCGCTTGGCCAACAGATTGGACAAGAACAAATAATCAGCTCTTTATTCGAATGCTTTCAGCTGATGAAGCAGCTGCGCACGATACAATTTATTTCAAAATCCGTGTTCTCGATTCAATGGGCAACTTTTCTACCGAAGAGGCCACCTTCGTTGAAGTTGATCAGCTGTATGTTGAACCCACTGCGATTGACGACTTCGCTGATATTTCTGCCGGGTTCCCGAGGATACCTGTGGTTGTTGGTGACACCTTCACAAACAATTCACCAACCACCGGGAAGGTATCATGGAATGCGCACCATCTATTCTATAACGGCACCGATTATAGCATACTTGCCGGAGAAACAGGCGTTTCCGCAAATGGTGACGCTATCTATATCTGGTGGGACAATGGAGCGAATACTTACAATTCGTCAACTGCCGGGGATCATCCTTCGGATCTAATGGGCGTTGGCGATTTTATTATCGCTGTCAACACGAATGGTTCCGTCACCATGGCATGGAATTCTATCGCAAACCAAGTGATAGGGTCTGCCTATATTCAGAAGGCTGCCATAAACGATCTGCATGTGAATGAGCTTTCAGCATCGAAGCTTACGGCCGGGTCAGTTATGACACCTGGGGTGAAGATTGGCGGCGTTGACACATTGAGCACGCCGGTTGCAGCGAGCCTCTACATAACAGCCGATAGCATTGGGTATTGGGACGGGTCTGCATGGCAGTCTCTCATAAAAAATGATGGCACATGGAAGTTCGGTGGCGATGCGAACGCTTATATTGAATGGACCGGCACTCAGCTAAATATCAAGGGGTCGATTGTCCAGTCACCTGCCGGAACGACCTTTCCTGTTCCTTGCTGGCGCGGTGCCTATGACGCTGGGACAACATACTACAGGGGAGATGTTGTATATTCATCTGGAACGTCTTGGATTTACATAAACACAACTTCAGGTGCCGGCCACACGCCAGCTGACGATGCCTATTGGGACATCTATGCTCAGCAGGGCGCAACAGGCGAGACAGGTGAGGCTGGAGCTGTTGGGTATAACGCTGCAACGCTTACTGCCTATCTTCGAAGCGCCACGACTCCAGCGACGACCCCGGGAGCGTTGACATATACTTTTTCAACGGCCTCTTGGACACCGGGAAACTCATGGTCAAAGACAGTTCCATCCGGTACCGATCCGGTATGGGCGGTCGCAGTTACGGCCTACTCAAACACCGATACTGATAGCATTCTTTCAACAGATTGGAGCGCTCCGGTTCAGGTTTTTGCCAACGGCGAAACGGGCGCCAGCGGCCTGAATGTTGCGACGGCATATCTTTACCAGAGGACAGCTTCCAGCACTGCGCCAACGGCTATGCCTACCGCAGCCTTAACTTTCACATTTGCAACGGGTGCCATCACCGGCACCCCTGGCAACAGCTGGACGGCGGCGATACCGGCGCTTGACGCCGCAAAGCCTTATCTTTGGGTGACGACGGCAACCGCAAGCAATACGGCGGCAACTGATTCGGTAGCCGTCGGCGAGTGGGCGGCGTCAAGGTTATTATCTCAGGATGGCGCGCCGGGAACTGCAGCAAGGGTGGTGTCCCTTACGATCGGTAATCCTGCTATTGTCTATGATGTCGAAGGAGATAGAGACACCCCCCTATATACGGATGCTACCGCCACCGCATTAAATACAACTGGAACAGTGTATTATGATTTTTTAAAAAATGGTTCTTCCGTCCAAAATACCACAAGCAGTTCTTACAGGTATTATCCACCTGATCTATTTACTTCAATGCCTGAGACTCTTGAAGTAAATATCAGAGAAGGCGCGAGCACCGGGACAATCCTCGCCAAAGATAAAATAGTAGTTTTTGGTGTAAAGGCAGGGGCAAACGCCATTACCGTCGGGATTTCAAACGCAGCCCACGTATTACCGGCGAGTTCAACAGGTGTTGTTTCATCGTATGCCGGATCTGGGACGATACTATCCGTCTGGGAAGGGGCAACGCAGTTATCCTATTCTACCAGTGGGAATTCGACTTGGAATGTGGTCTCAGCCGTTGGCAGCTCGATTACAGTTGGTACCCCAAGCACCGTCGGTCAATCGAGGGTTTACGGCGACCACAGTGCAATGACGGCCGATCTTGCAACCGTTACCTATACCATAGCGGTTAGAAATTCAGGTGGAGGAACCCAGACTTTCACGATACTGCAGTCCTTGAGCAAATCAAAAGCAGGTGTTGCGGGTGTTGATGGTGACGATGGGGCCACCGGGGCGCCTGGACCTGGCGTCGTGTTTCGTGGCGACTTCACAACGTGGGTGTCAACTACGTTTTATTATACCGCACAACGCCGCGATGTCATTCTTAGAAGTGGGACATATTATCTCTATAATATTCCATCGACAAGCTCTGGTAATGTCGAATCTTCCTACACTTCTGGTGACTGGACGCCATTTGGCGCGACGTTCTCAAGCGTCGCTACTGGTCTCTTACTTGCCGAAGATGCAACAATTACACGTAATCTTACCATAGGAACTGACGGTACTAATTATGGCTCATTAAGATCTGTAAGTAAAACTGGCTACGGGGATTCGACTGCTGGCTTCTGGTTTGGGTATTCTTCCGGCTACAAGATGGATATAGGAAATTCCACTGATTATCTCCGGTGGACCGGATCAGCTGTGAACATAGCGTCGTCTGGTGCCGATGCTATCGTTATTAGCGGCGGCTCTGGTATCCGTATCGCTTCAGGCGGAGATATAATCTTGACAGGCGCGACGAGCGACCCAGGTGAGGTTATTTTCAGCGGAACGTCTCGGTCAACAAGGCTTTTTACCATCTTAGATGGTACCACCATGCAAATGGAGCCTTCCGCTGCTGGTTATGTCAACCTTTATTTTGGTTATTCGCTAAAATTCAATACCATTACGTCTTACGCCACAAACTACGGAATATCTGGCAGCACTTTAATTGATTTAATAAACGGTTCAAACCACGTTAAGTTTAATTCAACTGGTTTTTATCCAGATCCTACCGGAACGATCGATTTGGGCACGACTTCATATAGATGGAATGACATAAACGCAAATAGAATATTCCTCTCAGGGAATACATCAACTACGTCTGCAACAGCATATATTGATTCTTACGACACGTCGAGTACAAAATTTTCTCTGGTTTGCAGGAACTCTACGCCAGAGAATACGTTCTGGGTGACCGGTGCCGGCACCGCATGGTTAATGGGTGGTGTCGCTGTAACTTCTGACGAAAAATACAAAACAGGAATAGTTGAGTTCTCGGATAAGGATGGTGTCCAAGAAATAGTTGGCGGGAAAATGGGCATGATAAAGCCGAGAAGGTATGTGCTCAATGGGACTGAAGATGTCACAGCCGGGTTTTTGGCGCAAGAGATACAGAACATAATACCAGAAGCCACAAAAGTCCTTCAGCACCCACCTTTGATTGATAAAGATGGCAAAGAGCTTCCTGGTGAGGAATTCTTGTCATTGAATATTTATCCGATATTACCATACATGGTTCAGTGGATAAAAGAGCAGCAGTCCTACATAGACGCCTTAGTCGCAAGAGTTGAGGCCTTAGAAACCAAACAGTTACAAGCAGCATAAAGGAGAAAAAACACATGGAAGAGCAACAAATCCCCATTCAGGCAATCAAAGAAACAATAGCCGATCTTTGTTTGGAAAAAAAGATGCTTCAAATGACGATATGGGCGCAGTCTGAAGAGATCAAACAGCTAAAAGCGCGACTGCAAAAAGGTGAATAAATGAAACTCGACATTCGACCCGGGGATATATTTTGCACAACCGATCCAAGATGGATCGGTCCGATAACCAATGCCGTACAGGCCTTCTGGGATCCTGACGGCAAATCAAAATATTCGCATTCTGGGATCATCTATGATGAGAACGGCGTAACTTCCGAAGCTCTCTGGACGATCCGGAAGAACCACCTACGGAAATATATTGGCAAGCCAGTGATCATTGGCCGGCACAAAGACATGACTGGCAATCTGTTCTGGCAGGCTTACCGGCAGATTCAGAGCCAAGAAGGCACCTGGTACCCGTTTCATAGGCTCTTTCTTCACATGCTCCCACCTCTTGCCAAATACATTCACTTCACTGGCATCCCGGTTTGCTCTGAGTGGGCATCTAAGCTTTTGGTGAAGTCGAATCTAATGGAGCACTGGGCCGGAATAACACCCAACTATCTGGCCGACATGATGATCATGTGGGATGACTGGACGGTTCTCTACGAAGATACACTGACGCTGGATATGTTCAACTAAGGAACCAAATGGCTAAAAAAAAGAATAAAATCTTTGTATTAGATACTAATGTGATTCTTCATGACAGTGAGTGCCTGTACCAGTTCGATGAGCACGACATCGTCATTCCAATAATGGTAATCGAAGAACTTGACAATTTTAAACGTGGCCGGGAAACGGTCAACCGGCACGCGAGAGAGTTCCTTCGTGGTATCGATAAGCTGTTCGGCGACAAGCCGGTTTGCAACGGCGTCAAGATAAGGGAAGGCTCAGGTAAAATCACCATAGCTGTCCATGGTTTTATCCATGATTATATTCAAAAATCTTTCCACCAGGGTAAGGTCGACCACCAGATTCTAAACATGGCTTATTGCATCGCTGAGCTGGAATCCTTCGACCGGACCATATTGGTAACCAAAGACATTAACCTTCGAATGAAGGCCAAGGCTGTCGGCCTGAAGGCGGAAGATTACACATCGGACCGTGTCGACAACCTGGACCAATTTTACAAGGGGTACCGGGTCATCGACAACGTTCCGCCGGCGATGGTTAATCAGCTTCACCAGCCGCCATTTGAAATGGAAATGGGGATGGATCTGACCGACACGCCGCCGTTGGACAATGAGTTCTTCGTCCTTAAAAATGGTAGCCTGTCGGTACTCGGATCCTACGAGGTCAAGTCAAACCTGGTCCGCAAGATCGAGAACCGGACGTGCGCCGGCGTTAAGGCCAAAAATGCAGAGCAGGCCTTTGCGATTGACGCCTTACTCGATAAGGATATCCCCCTGGTAACCATTACCGGCAAGGCCGGGACCGGCAAAACGCTTTTAGCCTTGGCAGCGGCGCTCGAGCAAAAAAAACATTTCCGGCAGATATTTTTGGCCCGGCCGGTCGTGCCTCTGAGCAACAAAGACATTGGGTTTCTTCCCGGGGACATCAAGAGCAAGCTCGACCCCTACATGCAGCCGCTGTTTGACAACCTGTCAGTGATTGCCGGACTTCCGGCGGAGGCCCACAAGAAGATCGACACCAAAGAGCTTCTTGAATCCGAAAAGATTGTCATTGCCCCTCTGTCGTATATCCGCGGTAGAAGCCTGGTCAAAATATTTTTCATAGTTGATGAAGCGCAGAACCTTACGCCGCATGAGGTCAAAACAATTGTCACCCGGGCGGGGGAGGGGACCAAGATTATTTTTACTGGCGACATCTTCCAAATCGATCACCCCTACCTGGATAGCCGTACCAACGGCCTTAGCTACCTCATAGACCGCATGAAGGACCACAAGCTTTATGCGCACATCAACCTTGAGAAAGGCGAGCGGTCGAAACTTTCTGATCTTGCGGCGGAGGTTTTATAATGGGAAAAATAATCGCGCTTAGTGGCTCGCATGGGACAGGGAAATCGACTGCCGTATTCGAATGCGCGGCTGCGCTCAAAAAGACAACACGGTCTGAAATCGGTATCATAACCGAAGTTGCCCGCCGGTGTCCGCTTCCTGTGCTCGGACTTGATTGCATGCCGTCAGTCCAGGCTCAACTATGGATCTTTGCCGAGCAGATACGGTGCGAGATCGATGCAAGCCTGCAATATGATATCACAGTGTCAGACCGAACGGTTGTGGATGACATCGCATACACACTTATGGCTGGGTTTACCGACTTAGCGACTGCTCAACTTGAGGTCGCAAGGCATCACATGGGGATATACCATGAGATCCGGTTTCAGCGGATTGATCCGGATAGGGTGTGCCTGGTGGATGACGGATTCAGGTCTGTTGATCCTTGCAAGCAGGCAGAGCTGGAACAATTGTTGATTGAGTTGTATCGGCAGCTTGGGGTTGATCTATCTCTCGCTTGAGCTCATTGCTGTTAATTCACCATCTTCGAAATAAAGGAATTTTGTTGGTGTGAATAATAGTTGTGGGCGGCCGATATATTCGCTTGTCCCATATACCCACTGTTCGAGCGCACCATTTATTCCTACGGTTTTGTTAACATACTTGGGTCCCCCCCAGCTTGCGATGACCTCTTCCTTTGTCATTGTTGGAAAAACGACTCCTTTCCAAATAGCATCTCTTGTTATCGCATTGAGCTGGGGATGCGCATCCAGATATTGTGAGCGCCGCACCATGCACTCCATGCGATAGTCCTGGAGTGCGTTATGGCGTCCAGCACAACCATAGCTAAGCAATACGACAATAAGGATTAATATTTTTTTTAACATAATTGTTCCTCCCAACATCTACAGGATGGTGACGGACTAAAATCCGTCACCATCCTAACATAATCTTCAGTTATCTGTTTTTTTTCTGTAATCCGCTCTCGCCTTTTTGCACGCTTCGCACCGGCACCGATGATTTACGTATCCAGATATTGTTCCATGCTTTATTGGCCTTCTTCTGAGAAGTCCATGCAATTTGTCGTGGCACGACTTGCAAAGGGGAACACATTTCGAAAGTTCCATATCCAGCCTTGATTCTTCCCATGACCAAATCTTATGAGACTCTTTTGACTCTTGGTCAATATGATGAATTTCAATATTTTGGTCTGACCAACAAAAAACGCATGGTCCAAAATTTTTTAACTTGGCCGCTTTTCGAGCCTTAATCCAATCTCTTTGGTACTGTCTTTTTTGTTCTATGTTTATCATTTTTTTTGTGTGTCTCCTATAAAAAAAATGGTCAAGGTTCCGCAGAGTCCATTATGGCTTCCGAACCTTGACCAAAAAATAAAATAATCAGGCGCGCCAGGATGGTTACAGGATAGAATCCGTCACCATCCTGTAACCATATTAAATGTTGACAACGCCTGATTTTATTTGTAAAAATGGCGGAGGCGCATGGGAATCGAAATCAACCGCTAAGTCAATTTTTCTTAATAATTTCAAGCATGTTTTTTTAGAGCTTGTCACTGTATTTTGCGATCTGTTTGTTTTTATTATATTTATTTTGGGTTACCATATGGTTGCGGTCCTATTCACGCGGGTTTGCGCCGTCACCATCTGCCACCACCTCATAGTTGTAATCTTTGCAGGCATATCGGTTCGCCACAACCTCCTCACGGGTAAAGAGATCTCTCACCCATTCACTATCAAACCGAAACCCGCTAACCGGATTCACATCACCGACCTGCGCTTCCTCCCATTCTTTCGTTAATGGATGCTCAGGGGTGTTGTGTTGTGCCGGGTACCAATCATTCCGTTTGCATATGCGCTTGACTTTATCTCCAAAATAGATTTCATTCCCGAACATATCGACTTCGCCAGTCCACATTTTCGGTTCTGAGCAGAACTCTTCGGAGAATTTATAAAACATGTCTGAGATATCGCGGGGTGTTTGAGCGTAAAAATCTTTCCAGTCCTTCTTCATTTGCGCTTTAAATTTCATATCGCATCCCTTTCCAATTTAACCACCTTCCCCCGTTCCATAAGTTCGCGCTTCCGAGCCACTTCCATTTTGGCATATTTACGGACGGATTCGAGCCGGGCATGGTCGGTGATTTGTTGAAGGTCCGAAATTGACAGACCTTTTTCGTTTATGTATTGTGAACACGATGAATGTTTCAAGCCGGAATAGAGGTCGATGCTTTCCCCAGCATCCCGGCAGGCCTTGTGCCAAATCAGATTTAGGGAATCGTTTGTGTATCGTTTCCCTGGTGATCTGGACCTCCAATTGACGAACAAGAATGGGCTACCCAACGTTCGCGCAATTGGCGCGAAATATCGAACAAACTCAGAATGGGCCGGGATGATATGTTCGACGCCGGTTTTAGTCCGTTCAACAATCCGTCGAGCGCTTTCCGATCGACGGATAATAAAGATTCCATTCTCACGGTCCCAATCCTCCCATTTTAAAACGCATGCCTCTGCCGGCCGGCGCAGGTGATATTTCAGCCACAAAAAGATGGCCCGGTGCTCCGCCGGGATCGCGTCAATTATTGCCATCTGGCGGTCCTCAGGCAACCAGACGATGCTTGGTTCCTGAATCTGGTAAAGCCGTTTTTCCGGGAAGGCCGGGACCTCCGGGATGCGGCGCGATTTCCATGCGTATTTCAAGCACGCATGGAGGCAATACATCGTGTTTAGTTTGCCCTTACCGGTGCGCTTTATTGAGTTGAGGAGCATCACCAAAACGTCGAACTGGATCTCGTGCAACTGGAACGGATGCGCCTTGAAAAACGGCCCCAGGTGATTCCTTATTGAATTTTCGTAATCTTTGACGGTCGCCGGCGTCAATGTGGGGCGAACAGCGTTAAGCCATTCTGTGAGGTATGGGATGACATCGGTGAACTGTTCGCCGGTGAACTTTTCAATCCGAAAAATCCCGGCCTCTTGATCGGCCTGCATGGTAGCCAGTAGTTTGCCGGCGACCTTTTTATGGTACATCCTTTCCCCGCGATAGCGAGAAATAAAAAATGATTTCTTGCGCTTGGCATCATACCATTTTACAAACCACCACCCTGAGTCTTTACGGAAATGGATTGATCCTTTCATGCAGACACCCCCAGTTGTTGTTAAACCACTGGGAAGGTTACTGTATATGGTGGACTTGGTCAACATTTATTGAATTTCAATCAATCGTCAATGGTATAGTCTATAATCGCTGCGACGATAAGGCTTAAGCCAATCACAATTGTGATAAAAAAGGTCCCAGCCACAATAAAGGTGCTTGTCGCGCCAGCCTTTATCATCCACCAGCCTGAGGCACAGGCGCCGCCGGCCAGCATCGGAACAAAAAGTCTTGTCAGCATGCTTCCCCCTTTATAATAATGTTATGTTGGTACCAATCTTTCGCAGCATCGTAAGCCGCGTCTCTTACGATACGCTGCATGTAATCTTTATATGACCCGTGATCCTTTCTTGTTTGAGCATCCACAGCTGCCACCATGATCTCACCAAGCTTCCCCGTCTGCAATAAACGACAGAGATGCTTTTCAGCTGTCACAGCAATGACTCTTTCGGTCTCGCCACGAATGAACTCCCGTGAAAGACCCATTTCGTTCATCAAAACATTGCGAATATCGTTTATTTGGTCCTTGTTATCTTTCACATGTCATCCTTTCGATTGATACTTTGGACTCGCCAACAGCATAATAAGTAGCGGCCATCCGCTATCTGATGCGTAGCAAGCCACGCCTATTGTCAAAAAATATGCCAAGAAAACTATCGTCGCCAAAACCTTGTTATTCATCTCGAACAATCCATTTCCCGTCTTCGTCTACAATCTCAACCCGGATGTTACCCGGGGCCATAGCCTCATCGACCCTCTGTTCAATAGTTTTCCCACCGGTAAGCTCGAAAGCTGTACGTTGCACCCATAGCTTGAATTCAGCGGTCCTGGTGAGACGTTCAAGAGCAATCCGTTTGTTCTGGTGTTGCGATCGCTCTGAACGGCTTTCCCCGACGGCCCGGGACGCCCGGTGAATTATCCTGACACCGGATTCGGTTTTGTTCTGGTGCTGGCCACCCGGGCCACCGGACCTGAAGGTCTGGACCTCGAAGTCCTTTTTGCTTATCGTGAACAGGGGTTCTTTCATCTTAAAATTCGCCTAAGCCTGTTAGCTCCATATTCAGCTGCAACATAGTTTGCGCAATTAGAACAATAGAAAGTTCCATGGTTATAAGCAGACTCGTCTGTTGCGACTTTATCCTCGCATATAGAACACATTGTCGGTTGATTGGCGTTTACAGCCATCCTCAATATTTCAAATCCGTTTTCCGAAAGCCAATGGTGGAATTCCTTTGCAGTGTGAGAGCACTCTGCGTTCTGGCAAGCACCTAACTCAAAACTTAAACACTCTATATCACTACAAAATTCATATTTTTGATATTTATTCATCTCAAGCCCTCGCCATCTCGCCGCCCATCTTGCTGTCTATCGCAGAGCAGTACCCTTCGCCGTCATCATCCACCGTAAAGTGGGGGCAGGCTGGCTCATCAACCAGGTTATACATCCTCGCAACCTCTGTTGGGTCACACATGCACATATTGCCGGATCCACACTCAGGACATTTGGCGTCATTGATATCCGGGAAGCCATCGAAGAGTGAGCTGCATTCCAGACAAAAAGATATTTTGTCGATCTTTTTCATTTATTTAATCCCAACCGCTTCGAGCGACTTCATAATTAAACCCTTCAGGGTCGTTTCCTGATATTCCTTGATAGACTCGCTCAGTTGTTTTTTGCAGAACTGCTCTGATGACCTGGTGAAATCATTTTTTATTCTCTCAAGCCATGCTGCCATAGACTTTTTTAATTCATGGTTTATCCACGTTTCATTGTCACCACCAGCGCAGGCTTTTATAACGTTGCCGCGAGAGTCAACCGGTGAAAGCATTTTCTCGTCTATCTGCTTTTTAATGTAATCCTCGACAGAGCCTATAAATGTAGGTTTTCCCCATCTATCGGTAATAGCGATATCCTCATTGATAAGATTCATAAGCTTAGCATCAATCGCTTTGGACACTTCCCCAACTATCGCATCAACATGGTCCTTCGATATTTTGGCGAACACTATGTCAGAAATCTCTTTCTTGACATTTTTGGTTACGACATCTTCAAATGATCTTTCGTCAAAGATGTCGTTTGTATCAACTTCTATCTTGAGTATAGCCATTGTTTTGTATATCCTTTCCTTTCAGAGTGGCCCGGAATGGTGCGCTTGCAATCAACGGTACAGAGTAACCCCTGATTACAGAGGCGTCCCGGGCGCTGTTGAAACTTAAGCCAAGCTTAAATTCTTGACCCTTGGCCAGTAAACTTTCCGCCGGCCACCGCGGGGACCCGCCGGTAAAGCCACCAGATAGGATTCGTGATCGCGCGTGCATGAGTTCGGATCGACAGCATTGAAAACGAATTTCTTATCATCGAACTTGTTGCACTCGGCAAACTGGCTGCCGTCAACAGGCACGATTCCGATAACCTCGCCAGTCTTCATTGTCCCTTTTGATGCCCATTTAACCTTGTCGCCTTTTTTAAATTTCGCCATTGTCTTCTTATCCTTTATGTTATTGGGTTATTGAGCTACCAATCCATTTGGTCGCTCTCATATCAAAAATGAGTGCGGGCTCTTCTTCGATGCCGTAATTTGGATACCAACCCCCAGGCATCGAGTACTATATTCCCGGCGCCCGCCGACCGGTGAAAGGAGCGGGGGCCGGTTATTTCACCGGATTGTAAATTGCCTCCAGGATGGCACCGATACGCAGCATCCACCTGGGGTCATCCTTGTTGAACTCGATCTCACTGTAAAAGTCCTCAACATCGTGAGGTTGGATCTTGAACGGATTGTCAGCGTCAACGTCTACCAGCGCGTGGCACAGCTCGTGTCGAATGATCCGGATGCGGTCCGGATCTTCGATAATGTTCCAGAGCATGCTATCCAGGCGCATGATATAGTCGTAGCCATCGGCGACAGCTGCATCGTCTATTGACAAGAAGCGCTCGACATCGTTCGTCTTGGCCAGACTGGCTGCAGCCAGCTTCCCGGAAACGGTGCGCTTCTTGGTGTCCATCAACGCAAGGATGTTGGCGCTAACGAGCTGGTGGAACTGAACGTCCTTACGGACCTTATCAAGAAGGTCGTAGACTGTTTGTGGTGCTGGTTCGAATCGTAGGTCCATTGGTGTTATCCTTTCTTTTTTTGGGTCACTTCGCTTTCTTCTTCATTTCATCCTCGACCTCTTTCGAGTACGAGAATTTCAAAACGCTATCGACTGCCACATCGCCCCCGCAGAACACGCAGGGCCGGTCATCTTCGTGGTCCGTTTCTCTCTTTCCTCCGCACTGCACGCATTTAAATACGTGTATCATCTTCGCCAAGCCTTTCGCCGAAAAATTCCCGGGTAGATTGGACGCCTTCCCTGAAGAGTGCATCGAAAGCGTCTGCCGGCTCATCTGTAATCGGAATCTCATCGCCTGATAGCAGGATAGTCCTACGCAAATTGTAATTAAGGATACCGTCAAGCCGGTTTCTTTTATTAAGGATGATATTTACGAGTCCATTAAGAGTGGACGTCGCCGGGGAGACACGATCATAAAAGAAGATACCGATGGCGGGGTCACCCAGCGCGTTTAAATCAAACGCGCTGGTTAAAATGCCATCGGTGAGACCATCATCAGTACCAAATAGGAGCGATGCGCTTTGCAGGACCGAAACCTCGGTTCCTTTTATAATGTCCAGCTGGCCGCTTTCCAGGTTCGACACGCCAACTTTTAATTTATCGATATTTTTCCCTCGAAGAGCGTTGACAAGAAACGTTGCGAAATACTTCCGGCTATATACAGGGACATCTTTTGCAAGTTTGGCAACTTCACCCGCATTGTACCCGGCTGCCCATAATGCGCCAACAACCGAACCTGAAGATATTCCAATGATATTGTTGGCTACAAACCCTTTTTCTTCCAGCACTGATACAGCACCAGCGATAGCGTAGAGCGCTCTGTGACCGACCCCTTCAATTACAAAATTACACTTTGGCATTGGTTCCCCTTTCCGAGTTGGTGTTAATGTTGATTACGAAAACGGTTTTAATTCAAAATTGAAGTGCAGTCAAGCGTAAATATACCTAAAATCAATTTTATTTTAACATGGATTTTTGAGCGTAGGGAAGGGTTGGTGCCCGGATTGGGCACCACTTTAGGTAGGTATTATTCGTTAAGTTAAATAAATCAGTCTATTGATTCCATATCTCTGATTATCATTTGAAGGCGTTCTTGCGCAGCTTTGATTAATTCTACGTCACCGATGATAACAGCGTAATGCAATATTGAACTATAGTAAACAAATCTTCTATCCATTTATTACCTCCCCCATTATAAAAAAAAGTTAATCTGTATTATCATATAGACATAAGCAATAACTGCTCCATTCTTTATGGTAAGTTAGATTTTTTTAAATTGTTGATAAATTGGATAATATTTACTGCTGGGGGGGGGTGTAAAAAAAAGGCATTGTAACTTTTTGTTACAATGCCTTTTTTGCCTGGTACAAAAAGTACCAAGGGTCACTTTTTACCTTTTGGCTTCTTTGCGGGTACCTTATTGAGATTTAATTGAACAGGTTTCGGCTCCGGTTTAGGACCCGGTTCAACGACATCGACTTTGTTTTCAAGCAGAAGCTTTGGCATCTTTCTAATTGTATCCTCCGCCATTTCCTTCTGGCCCATGGCGACCGAGAGATTAATCATCCTGATAAAAGGTTCAAGGTTCGGGAACATCTTCATTGCCTTTTCATCAAGCACTACATACTCGGTTACGGTAAAGTCGTCTTCTAATAAATCCTTTATGCCAACCCCTAGGACCTCAGCGATTCTGTTAAGCTCAGCACGTGTCGGTATGCATAAATTGTTTTTAATTTTTGCTATCCTAACGTTCGAATGTTTCAGCGGCTTTCTAACTCGATGCTTAGGGTCTTCGTAAACCATTTTCCCTAATTCGGTATCATCAATCCCCTCTCTTTCCTGTAATACCATAATTCGTTCACCAAGATTTAATTTCATGCCGCACTCCCTCCAAGAGTCAAAAAATTAATAAAATTTCAATTTTATCTTGACCTGAATTCAAAATTGAATTATTTAGGTTCAAAAATCAATTTAAACCTTCAAACAACGGTGCCAAATGAACATCAACGATTACCTCGATTCAAAAAACATGACCCAAAATGATTTCGCAACCCTCATCGGCCGATCACCCAGTTATATTACAAAGTTTAAAAAGCAACTGGTTACGCCATCTCTCATAGAGGCAATTATTATTTATTTGGCATCCGATCAGCATGTCAATCTGCAAGACATGATCCCTCTTAATGTCATGAAACATCAAAACCAACCATGCAGCAAAGAATTGGCATCAGTATCATTTATAAAACATATTTGAATCTAAGTCAAGTTCTTTTTTTGATTTAGATTCATTCTTTTTATCTTTTTATTGAGGTCAATAATGAAAGATCCGAAGCGCGTGAGAAGGTTAATACGCAAAACTATCCGAATTCAAATGGAAAGTTTTTTAACATCAATATTTAACCAGCCTCTTCACGTTCGCCTGCTATTCGCTTGGCGAATTATAAGGGGTAAATTTTAATGAGAGGAAAATAATATGGCAGTGGAACTCGGGGATGAAGTGATCGACATGGTATCGGGATTTAAGGGGATTGCGGCAGCTTGCCATAACTACCTGAACGGATGCAACCGCATATCGGTTCAACCACCTGTAGACAATGACGGAAGGCTGCCGGAAGCGCAATCGTTCGATGAACCCCAACTCAAAGTATTAACCGCCGGCAAGGTCCAGAACTTCGCCAAAACAAAAGCCACACCCACCGGTGGGCCTGAAAAATTTTCTGACACCCCCAAAACAACAGGAAGGAACCGTTAAATGGAAATTCAAAAAACAAGAAAGAGCAAGCCGCCTCGCATCCTTATACATGGCAACCACGGGCTCGGGAAAAGCTCCCTGGCAGCGGCGGCGCCGGCACCGATTTTTATCCAGACAGAGGACGGCCTCGATGAGATCGACGCAGAGGCTTTCCCGATGGCCAAAGACTTCGACACCGTTATGTCGCAGCTCATGCAGGTCTATCAAGAACCGCATGATTACAAAACGCTCGTTATCGACTCGATGGACTGGACCGAGCGCCTGATCAACGCGCATGTGTGTAAGGAAGGCGGCAAGGACTCGATCAGCGACTTCGGGTATGGCGCAGGTTTCCAGATCGTCTATGAACAGTTCGGCCGGATCGTCAAGGCGCTCGATATGATCCGCGAAGAGCGGAAGATGGCGATCATACTTACGGCTCACAGCCAGATCAAGCAATATAACAATCCACTCGGCGCCGACTTCGACCGCCACCAGATCAAGTTGCGTGACAAGAACGCAGAGCTCTTCCTCGAATGGTGCGATTGCGTTGGGTACCTGCGCTTCCAGACCTACGTGAAAGAAAAGAAAGAAGGCTTCTCGACCACCACCAAGGCGACAGGCGGAAGCGACCGAGTTCTATCCTGCTACCCATCGGCGGCTTTCGTATCCAAGAATCGTTACGCAATCACTGAAGACATCGATATTCCAGACCCGGCCACCGGCTGGGACAACCTCATCAAAGCGATCAAGGGAGAAAAATCATGAGCGAGAATTTTACAATCAACATCGAAAAAGAAGCGGCAGAGTTTAAAGGTGAATTTAAGGTACTTCCCCCTGGGTGGAAGAAGGTTGTCATCCTGAGCGGTGACATGGTGGCTACAAAAGGGAACAACGGAGAGATGCTGGTCCTTACATACGAGTGTCAGGAAGGAAAGGTCTCTGACCGGCTGAACATCTTCAATTCGTCAGAGGTCGCTCAGAAAATCGGCCGGCAGGCGCTGGCAAAGATCTGTGAAAGCGTCGGCCTTACCGGGAACTTTTCGCTGAAAGATATTCCGAAACTTTTCGGCCGCTACATGGACATCGAACTGGGAGTCGAAAAGTTCAAGTCGAACAAGGCCGATGCCAATGGACACTTTAAGGACCTGCAATCCAACAAGGTTAAAAACTACGCCAAAGCCGACACCAAATCTGTGAACGCGCCGCCTGCACCACCGGCTGGGACCGAAGCTTCCGGAAGCCAACCCGACGAGAAAAAACTACCCTGGTAAGGAGGTGGCCATGAATGAAATCGAAAGCGCAATTGTCCGCGGCGCCGAACTGAAAATCCAGATCGACAACATGACGGAAGAGCTTCGCAAGATCAACGTCTTCCTTTCGGAGAATGCCGCCTATAAACCTGGTAGCAAAACCGGCCACCTTGATGCGCATGGTATCAAGGTGGATGTCACCCTGAAGGACAACGTGAAATACGATCAGGAGAAGCTGATCACTGTCCAACAGCACTTCGAATTTTTCCCGAACGTGTTCAAGTCCGAATGGAAGCCGGTCGCCAAGGCGCTCACCGAGGCCATGGCTGGCAACGATGAGTTTCGAAAAGCCATCGAGTGGTCACGAACTGTTACACCCGGGGCGCCGCAGGTCAAGTACACGAAGATTGAGGAATAGACCGTCGCCGCAACCTTGGGAGGGGAACCCGGCGATGTCACACCCCATGGGTCATTGCGGCCCATGGGGTTTACCATGAAAGGACTTGAAGTGATTAATATCGACTACGGTGACAACGACGCCACCAGCGCTAAAGCAATCGACGCTTACCTTGAATCTACCCAGACGTATCGTGACTGGCTGGGACTTAGCGCCATTGGCCATAAGTGCCCGAGGTACATGTGGTACCAGGCACGCGGAATGCAAAATCAGACCGAACCAAAGCAGGCCAGGCTGCTTCGGACCTTCGCATTCGGCAACGCAATTGAAGATCTGCTCGCGCTATGGCTGAAAGGCGCCGGTTTCGAGCTTACATGTCAGCAATGGAAAGTGAAGTTTACTCGCGGCGATAGCGTCCTGCAGGGTTCCATCGACGGGAAGATATCCGGCCTGCTGGAAGCGCCTGCAACCACTCATTTGTGGGAATGTAAGTCAATGAAGAACGCGAGTTTCAACAAACTGCTGAAGTCCGGGTATGAAGCCTACGATGAAAAATATCGGACGCAGATCCATTGCTACGCGCATGGACTCGGATTATCTCGAATCTATGTTACTGTTTTGAATAAGGATACAAGCCAGATCTACACGGAGCGCATCCGGACCGATGCTGAATTCGCCGAATCCCAGCTCAATCGTGCTTTCGACATTGTTGAACTTAAACATCCCCCCGATGGTAGCTGCCCAAACAGTAGCTGGTATGAAGCGAAGTGGTGCGACTATCGTGAGTTCTGCTTTGGTGGCCGGCGTGCTGTGGTCCAGAAGAAAAAGGGGGACGTGCCTTGGTAGAGGAGAAAGCTTGCAGTAAGTGCGGAAGTGTTAAGGCACTGGATGAATTCAATAAGCATAAAGGCAGAAAAGATGGATATAATACTTGGTGCATGGTGTGTGAAAAGGAGTATAAAAACGCATATTACAAAGACAATAAAGTAGCCATATCATCTAAGGTCAAAGCGTATGTTGAATTTAATAAAGAGAAGGTGTCTACACGTAAAAAAGCATACTATAAAAAAAATAAGGATCAAATAGCCTTAAGAGATAAGGAATACCGCGAAAAGAATAAGGAGAGAATAACTTCCAGGCTAAAGGCATGGTACGAAAAGAACAAAAAGTATGCATCTGAGCAAGCGAAGATATATCGAGAGAACAATAAAGAGAAGGTGAGCACATGGACCAAGTTGTGGAGAGAGAATAACCATGAAAAAGTTAAAAGTTATACAAAGAAATGTAATGCTAAAATAAGGTCAACCCCAAAAGGAAAACTTAACAACAATATATCTCGTGGCATCAGTCGATCTCTCAATGGTGCCAAGTCTGGCCGCCACTGGGAAGATTTGGTCGGATATACTATTGACCAACTCAAACGCCACCTTGAGAAACAATTTGATGAACACATGACCTGGGAAAATTACGGCTCATACTGGCATCTCGAACATATCATACCAGTCTCAGCTTTCAATTTCCAAAGTCCTGAAGACCGAGATTTTAAACGCTGCTGGGCGCTAAAGAATCTGAGACCTCTTGAGAAAATAGAGAACATCAAGAAGTCGAATAAGCTTGAAAAACATTTTCAACCATCACTTGTATTTAAGGTGAAGAATGCAGCCTGAGCTAAGACCATACCAGATCGAAGCGCTCAACGCTTTAGGTGAAGCCATCAAGACGAAAGACAGGCTTCTGCTGATCGCCGCGACAGGTGCAGGCAAGACTGCAATGATATGCCGCTTCATCCAGAAGTTTTATTTCGAATATCCGGACCGGAACTTCCTTGTCGTGTCTCATAAACAGTTAATAATTGAGCAGTTCATTGCTGCATTCAAGAAGTTCACTGAAATAAAAAGTTCAGATATAGGCGTTTGTTGCTCCGGCATGGGACGCCGTGAGCTTAAATCAAGAATCGTCCTTGCTACGATCCAGACCATTGTCAATTGCCTTGGGGACTACGCAGGAGCGAGCTTAGTTGTGGTCGATGAAACGCACAGGGTTTCGGTAGGGTTGGATTCTCAGTATAACCAGCTTCTAAACACGCTTGAAGAGTATGTTCCTGGCCACAAAACCATAGGTGTTACCGGCACAGGTTTTAGGCTCGGCCACGGTGAGATTTTTGGTTCAAGATGTAAAGCCGATAGAGTTAATTTCTTCCCGGAAGTTACGCATAGGGTGCTTTATTCAACCTTAAGGGATTCAGGGTACCTCATGCCGCTCAAGGGTTATATCGCCGACGGCAATGCAGCCAAGGACCTCTCTTCGGTACCGCTTGTAGCCGGCGAATACAATATGTCAGATGCCGGGAAGGTCATGAGCAAGTATGTCAATGCTGCCGTTGACGCATTGGAACTGTATGGAGCTGAGCATAAGCATGTTTGCATATTTTGCTGTGTCATAAAGCACGTTGAAGAAATAGTTGAGGCCTTCAGGTCAAGGGGTCACTCGATAGTGCCGATCCACTCAAAGCTTTCAAAGACAGAGCGTGAAAATAATTTGAGGTCGTGGCAATCAGGCGAAGTCCGAATCGCTGCGAGCGTGAATGTATTGACAGAGGCATTCGACTACCCAGCGCTATCATGCATAGTCTTTTGCAGACCTTCGAAGAGCAGCACCGTGTGGCTGCAAGCCATAGGGCGTATCCTTAGAATGCATCCTGACAAGAAGGAAAGCCTGCTGATCGACCTTACAGGCAATGCTATGTACTTCGGCCTGGATTTAGACTCACCCAAGGTAATTATCCCTTATGGCTCTGGAAACTCTGAAGCCCCAACGAAAATATGCCCCTTCGTATATCCAGACGGCCGGATCTGTGGCGAAAGGGTCCACACTGCAACACGGTTCTGCCCGAGCTGCGAATTTGAGTGGACCGTGGAGGAAGTGGAGGCAGTGCTTCCTGAACTAAAAAAAGTTTCCTTCGGCGCACCAGTAGAGGCGCCGCTCTGGCACAAAGTTTCTTATATGTCGATCAGCATCCACCAGAATCAGGAAACCGGAAAGCGCCTGCTTCGCCTGCAATTCGAATGCCCTGGCGAGAATGTCTACGCTAAAAATATCTTTGTTTCCGATTGGTTATGTTTCAAGTGCCACTATAGCGGTTTTGCTGTCGAAAAAGGCAAAGAGAAATGGAACATGTTCAGCTACAGGGATTACCCTGAGGATGTCGATACCGCTGAATGGTACGCGAAAGAATCTTTCGCCACACCGAAACAGGTGCTCTTAAAGAAAGACGGCAAGTGGCATCGGATACTGGACTACAAGTTCGAGGAAGAGGAAGAATCGCTGCATATGGATACCGCTTTCGCTAATCCGTTTGACAAAGATCAACTATACACAGGTGAGGACTTGCCGTTTTGAAACCATGCCCAAAAATAATAGACGGTATCTGCACCATTCATCGATTACCGAACCCGCCGGAAGCTGTGTGCCGGAAGTGCCAGCACCGGCCGGTTGTGGTGTGCGACAAATGGATTTTCGACGATGAATGGTGCCGGTTCCTGGACGCTGATGGGTGCGTGCATTTTCATGCCCGCACTGAGTGCGCAAGCTGTTTGATGAAAGAGGAGGATTAAGGATGAACTGGCCTGAAGCGGTTGTGATGGTGGCGTTTTTTGCAATGCTGGCGATTGCGTTTTGGAGGCTTTTGAAATGAAAATAGAACGTTGCGGGGATTGTGAGCATATTAAGCTGTTGCCTTCGTCAGGACTCTTCGGTGGACAATGGGTGTGCGGCAAGACTGGACAGCCTGTCAACCCGGGAAGGTTCATCGTGTGCGAGTTAAAATATCAAACATACGCGACATCGGAAGCAAAATGAACTTCTCGGACATCCAGCACCTTATAGAAGCCGGCCTGCATATCTTCCCTTGCGCCACCGACAAGTCACCCTTGTGCCGCTGGAAAGACCAATATTCTTGGTCACCAACAGAGACTTTCGCCGCGGTTGGAATGGCCACCGGTTCGCTATCCGGCAATGTGGAGGTGATAGACGTCGACAATCCGAACTTGTTCGAGTCTCTTCCAAAGGTCAATGCCGTGGTGGCCCGTACAGTTTCAGGCGGCTACCACCTGATCTACCGATGCGAGGCGCCTGAACCCAACCAAAAGCTGGCTATGTCATACCAGCGCGTTGCCGGCTACGGCGAGTACGGTTTTGATTGGCGGCCCGGGAAACTTTACAAGGCCAAGGAATACGGCGACGGCTGGTATATTTCGACTGCCAGCGTCGAGACCCGTGGGGTTGGTGGCTACATCCTTATATCGCCATCGCCGGGCTACGAATTATTGAAAGGCTCACTGACCGATATCCCTGTGCTCACCACCGAGCAACGCGATAAACTCTTTTTCCACTGCCGATCGCTGGGTGAACATCCGCCGACACCCAAAGTGATATCACGCAAGCCATCTGCAGGTGCCACCGGCACCCGCCCGGGTGATGCCTTCAACTGTCAAGTAACGCTTGACGATTTGACCTGCTTGCTTACCAAGCATGGCTGGACAGTCACCGGCGACCAAGGGCAAAATAGGCACTTCGCACGTCCCGGGAAGGTAACCGGCACTAGCGCGACACTGGGCGGATCAGCGGATTGTCCATTGTTCTATGTGTTCACGTCGTCAACCGAGTTCGAGGCTGAGAAGGCCTACACCCCGTTCCAGGTGCTGGCCAAGCTTGAACACGGCGACGACTATTCCGCCGCGGCGTTGAGCCTGGCCAAGTTCGGGTATGGTGAAGCTGAGCGAGACCCTACCATTGAACTGATCACGCACGAAGAAGCCTGCGCCATGCCAGGCATCGGAACACCGCTGAACGATATCCCGGCAGGGTCCCTTATCGATCTTGGCATGGCTGGCCTCGTAAGTGCCGGCGCTGTCAACATTCAGCAATTGCTCTATCCGATAGTGATCAGCCACATTGCCAGAGCATCGAACGGGTACATCTGCTGCGAGCACGTTCACCCGTCATTCTCATTCATCAAGGTGGCAGGTACGAGCGTTGGGAAGAGCAAGAGTAACCAGATAATGCAGGCTGTTGTCCGCCCGGCTTTCGAAGAGACGGTAATAAAAACCATAGGCAAGCGGGAATGTGAAGTCAACGTCAACATTTTTTATGGACCTGACGAAGTGGCATCCGGCCAGGCGATGTTAAAAGCTTTAGCCGACCGGCCAAAGGCGTTGTTCGTTTTTGATGAAATAACCGGGTTATTCTCTGGGACCGGCGGCAAACAAGATCCAATGTCTGCAGACAAAAAGAAGGTCCTTCTGCAGCTAAGCACCCATGGGGGGAGCGTTTATGAAAAGAAATACGCTGACGACCAGAAGGACGTCGTTATAGATGGACTTCTCTTTAATATGCTTGGGAACGCGACACCGGTTATTTTCGACCACTTCAATAATGAAGATATAGATACCGGAACTATACAAAGGCTGGATTTTTCTGTGTACGACGGGAAGATTCCACGAAGGTCGACTACACAGCTCAGTAATGCGACCCTTGAAGTTTTCTCAGAGCGATTGAAAGCGATAATGGATGTATCGCCGGCTTGCATTGGTAACCTTTTAGGTGCCTCTGACGTTGGTCTTGATGACGCGGCCAAAAAATTTATGAACGATCTGTCAGACAAAATCACAGACGAACAGAACTCTATTTTTGATGATGGAGAAATAGGTCTTATAGGCCGAGCCTATAACACAACACTTAAATACGGAATTATCCACGCCGTGGCGACAAAAGATGTGTCTGAAATGTTCATATCGCCATTAAACATTGATGACGTCAAATACGGCTATGGCGTTGCATCAGCCTTTCTCAGTTGGCAACGAAAAGTCCTTTTAAAAAAAATTCCTGCCGGCGAGTTTGCTGCCAACTGCGATGCTTTTATGGAAGCTGTGATCTCTGCTCAAAAGATGAAAGGCCAGCTGCCTACCGGTAAGCTGGTGGCATCAAGAAAGAGGAGGATCAAGAACTTAAAACCGAACGAGTGGGATCTGGTAGTGAAAGTCCTGAAAGCGAGGGGTGAATTAGTGACCGAAGAAGTTAAAAACAAGACGATTTATCGAGCAGTAAGGGGGGTTGAATGAGCGAGGTTGTAAGGTCTGAGCATCTTGAACAGAGGGATTTTTTTGATTTCCTTCGAAAGCTTGAATTCGGAAATCCGGACATCCGGTTCGTGTATGCGGTCCCGAATGGTGGTCTTCGAAACATCCGGGTGGCCAAGCAGTTGAAGGACGAAGGGGTTAAGCCCGGGGTACCAGATATCTGCTGGCCGTGCCCGATGGGAGAGTTTCACGGGTTATATATCGAGATGAAGCGGACAAAGCTGGGGAAGGTTTCGGCCGATCAGCGCGTTTGGATAGATTGGCTGAAGAAGAAGGGATACTACGTTAAGGTCTGCAAGGGGTTTGAGGAAGCGAAGAGCGTTTTTTTAAATTACATGAAAATGGGTGAATTCAATGACAAAAGAAGAGCTGCGTAAGATTTTCGAGACAGAAGAAACGGCAGAAATAACATGGCAAGGTGCGTGCCACGATTGCGGATGCGATATTGAGGTCGTAACCAATATGGCAATCGACGGCGCTCTCACTGTTACCGGTGGTGCCATTTATGGAGACAAGGATGGCGTACACCATATGAAATGTGAGGCCTGCTTCGAAAAGGATAGTACGCTTCATAATTTTCGTGAGTGTGAGGTTTTTGTTCGGTGTGTAGGGTATCTTCGGCCGGTAAAGGATATGAACCCTGGGAAGCAGGCCGAGGTCGCAAACCGGAAAAAGTTTGATACGGGGGAATATCTTTCATGACTATCATGCAACACGTCAGCAAGTGGATGGCGAAGAAGTTTTTAAATGCGACGCACTGTCGGCTCGGTGCCCGTGTTGGGAATCAGCTTTTCTCAGAAGCTGACATGCTGTTATCGCCGCTGGCAATGAGCGCATTCAAAGCGATAGGAACCGATCCTGATCACGAATACAGCATAGGTAGCGTCGAAAATGATAACTGGGAACCGGTAGAGGAGCGGGAAGGCATAGCCGTCGGGACCATCGTTATCCTTCCGGAAGGGGCCAGTCATGACAATTGACTATAACTTTTTGAGCATGCGCCACAATAAGGAATACGGAACAGAATACCAAGACGGAAAGGCCATGGTAGCCGACCTTTACGCCAAACTCGGCAGCGCCTATGGGGTCGCTGATAGGCTCATAATCAACCACAAGTCTGTTTATAATTTCATGAAAAAGCATGGAATGAAGACGCAGCCAAGGGGGAGGGAGCGCTTCACAGACAAGAAGGATATAATCCTTGAAACGCTCAGGATAACACCGAACATGCCAAGGCAAGAAATTGCAGCGCTGGCAGGATCATCGGTTTCATTGGTTAAATATTATGTCAACAGAAGGAGAAAAAAAGCATGAACGTTAAAATCTATCTCACAATTGGTTTGGGGTACATCATCGGCGATGTCGTTTCCGAAGATGAAGATTATATCGATATACAGTACGCAGGAAAGGTTGGCGCCACAGCTCAGGGTGTGATGATCGCAGAGCCGATTCCGCCATGGTTTAATAACGCGGAAGAGTTGATAAGAGAATTCAAGATTCCTACGGATATTATAATCTTTGAAGGCTATGCGCATCCGGATCTTGCAAGCGCTTATGAGCAGTATGCTCAGAAGTTCAAAGCTAAATCAGCCGGCCTGGTGATTGCGAAAGCCAGCGACATTCCAAACAACGTAACGCCATTTCAGAGGAGATAATCAATGTCAAACAGAGGAAATCAGTGGGTGGAATTTTCCAAAGAGGTCCTATGCCACATCGATGACTATACCGTTCCGCAGTACGGCGATATGCCGGACGATCAGGTTGAAGAGTTCACGCTGGCCGATTTCAAAACCAATTTGAAGAAATACATGAACCGCATAGGCAGCAACGCACGCGGGAACGATGAGGCAGTCAGGGACGCATTCAAGATCGCGCATTACGCATGCATAATGTGTGCGCTGCTCAGGAAAGAGGTTGAATAGCCATGAAAACAAGAAGTTTAATAGCCTCTGACATGGATGGGGTCCTGGTAGATACCGTCGGACACCTTAAGAAAGTCGGCGCTGAGCATGGGTACCGAATAGAATATTCGGATCATTATTCGCTGGACATATATAAAGACGGCGAAAAAGTTGACTACTGGGATCCGGATGTCACAGACCTCTTCAACGAGACCTTCGACAGGTACGATGAGATAGAGATATTCCCTGGCGCCGAAGAGTTCATCCATAAGATGTATGAATTGACAGGCCAGCCGTTTTTGATCGTAACCGCAAGGCCTATCAGCCATGCCACCGAGACGCACAAGCTCATTAAACGATTCGCAAAGAAAACCCCGTATGTCGTGGCGTTTGCGGACGGGTGCGACAAACACCGGTACCTGAGTGGGTATAAGTTTTTCATTGAGGATCGGCGCCGGACAGCCATAGACCTCGTCAACATGGGGAAAATAGTTTTCCTTATCGACACTGTCTATAACCAACCTACGGAAGAGATGACCTCAAACAAGATTCTCATGGAGGAAATAATCCGGATCGATAGCCTGGAAGATCTTATCCCAAAGGCAAAATATTATTCGTCTCACGCGGGAGGAACCTTTTGAATGGACCTTATCGAAGAGGCTGATAAACTGATCGAAGAGATGACTGCTTTAGCCATCAGTAAGGCCAAGGAAGCGTTGTTAGCAACCGGCACGGTGAAGTGTGAGGATTGTGGTTGCACCATACCAATAAAGAGACGAAAGGCGATCCCGAGCTGCACAAGGTGTATTGATTGCCAAATAGATTACGACGAGGTGAACCATGGAAAAAAAATATGAAGACATTGTTTTTCTTGCGCTGTGCGTTTGGCGGGAAGCCAGAGGGGAAAAAGAGATGGCGCAAGTCGGGGTGGCACAATGCATAATGAATCGTGTCAAGCGGCCTGGGTGGTGGGGGAATGACGTCAAGTCGGTCATCTTCAAAAAGTGGCAGTTTTCGTCCCTCACGGATCCGAAAGATCGACAACTGACCGTGTGGCCGGAAAAAGATACGTTAGATTGGATTCGTGCGGTTCACGTAGCCGAAGATGTCGTTGAGGGACGGGTCCTAAACCCGGTCTTAGGCGCCGACAGCTACCACGATATCAGTATCCCGGCACCGAAGTGGACAAAAACGGCAAGGTATGTTACGCAGCTCGGACGGATAAAGTTCTATGATGTTGACCATGACTATGAGGTATAATAATGCAGAAGGTTTTATGGCTGGACACTGAGACGACAGGCGTTGACCCGGTAAAGAATTCCATAATTCAAATTGCCGGCATTGTCGAAGTTGACGAAGTCGCTATCGACAGATTTTCGATTTTCATGCAGCCATTCCCTGGCGCAGAGATAGAGCCTGAAGCTCTGGTGGTGAGCGGCACAACGCTGGAAAAACTCGAAACATACAAAAGCTTCGCTCTTGGTATGGACAGATTCAAGTGTAAACTCGAAGAGAACATCGACAAGTTCAGCAAGACCGACAAGTTCATTCTCGCCGGGTACAATATCGGTTATGATGCTGGATTTCTGAGGCAGGCTTTTTTGCATGTGGGTGACAACTTCTTCGGAAGCTGGTTTTTTAGCTGTAACCTTGATGTCATGACCTATGTGGCAGAGGATGTTAAGCGAGGGGCCCGATATGAAAGTCACAGCCTTGGCTCGGTGTGTGCTGTGAACGGGGTTTGTCTTGAGTGTGCGCATGATGCGCTGGCGGATATCGCCGCTACCCGGGAACTTTATTATTCAATGAGGTTAAAGCTGGGAATGTGAAATGTGACCCCTTACGGCGACATGGTCGCCGTAAGGGGTTGGCTTAACCAAAAATCTTCTTAGAAAGATGGTGAATGTCAGCCCACGCTAAAATATCTTCAGGCATTGCTGCTCTTGTAATTGGATGCTCAAAATACCACCCAAGATATCTTGGACTACAGTTTCCAATAAAATCCATTACATCCGCTGCAAGGCGTTGCACCAATCCGGTCTTTACGAACCTGTCAAAAATAATTTTATCGTGCTGCTCTTTCGTTATATTCCAAAGCTTTTCCATACTCTGGGTGTGCGCATTTTTCATTTTGCGCTCAAGGTATTCACTGTAAGTATTATAGCCAAAATATCGTTCCATTTCACTCCACCTTCCAAACATCTATTCCGTTATGGTTGGTTACAACAAGCTGGTGTTTTGTGACAAGAGATACCAATCTGTTGGTAAGCCCGCGAAGATTACGTAAGCTGGGGCTTCCTGGCCTAATGCTTCTTAAAATATCAACGATCGGAATAACGCTTTTCGGAACAGGTGGGTGCTTGACCTGATATTCAATCGCCTGGGCAAACATCAGACCAGCACCGAACACCCATATTGGATTATCAGGCTCATCGATCATGGCTGCCATATCAACGTGCTCTTCGATCTCGGCACGCTCTTCATCCGGGCACCACTGCATTAAAAGATCATCCACAAACCAATCATCTGCTGTTCGCTTCGGCCAAGTTAATATCTGGACCAGAGTGTCCGGGGTCCCTTTGGCAAAATAAGCAGACGAAAAAAGAGGATGAACCGTTTCGGCGAGGTAGGCGTGGCCGAGTTCGTGAAGATACTCGATGTCGCGCCATTCAGCGTCAGGCGGCGGGACATAAATTGTGTGTGTCTTCTCGACTGGGTTAGAGGTTATTTCCATGTGGCGAGTCTCATGTTGGATTGTTGAGACTCGCCACTTTAGGGACGATTGTATCTTTTGGATTAGAGATATCACATCCCATATTCTCTCGAGAACTCAAAATCGCCAACGGTAAGCCGGACCATGAACCCAATGCGAGTAACTTCAGTTTCGCAGTCATCGCACTTAGCCGTGTGTATCCGCGGTTCGATCGTGGCGGTTGGAATAGCCTCTTTGATTTTAAGCAGCGCATCATATTGATCTGCCGACAAATGTTCGGCATCTTCAACGTCAAACGAAACATCGTGGCGGTCATATTCATCTTCACCTTCGCACACATCGCTCTTGGTCAGTTTCTTGTAGCGATTAAAGACATCAAGAGGCGCGTAAACCTCAGCCCTGATCGCATCGATTATTTCCTGGTCCGGCAGGAAGCCGTCTTTGTATCGAAGCTTCTGGTTCTCGGTTCCGTTGGCTTCGACCCAGGCTTTGATCTGATTGACTTTGCGTTGTTCCTTAGCTATAGCTTCGGCCTTGAGAGCTTCCTGTTCGCGCTTGTATTCTTCGGCGTTGGTTCTGATTTTTTTATCCCTGATCATTTGATCGATATTATCCTCAAGATTGAGCCAGAATGCAAGCGACTTTGCGTCTTCATATGCATCTTTGATGTCTGCATTGTCTTTTACAAGATAGTCTAACAGTAGACCTTCATCGCTACGTCTGGGATTGTTCTGCAATCCAAGGACTTCTTTTACCGTGTCAGCATAACCGATATATGGCAGCTCCACACCCCACGTATCATAGTGCTTTGTTACTGTCTTTTCAGGTTGGCCTTTTGCCCATTCTTTGAATTTAGCAATTGCCATTTCAGTTCGCTGTAAATCTTTTGCTTGTTGTTCTTTGGTGACGGAAATCTCAAAATCAAGGATTTGCCTCAGCGCATCTATATCTGGCTTTGATACAGGATGTGCCTTTGGCAGAACAAACATACCGTCTTTCAAATCGCTGCATTTAGCTAACGCCGCACGCTGCTCTTCGGTGAGATCTGCCGGGTTAAATTCAATAGTGTCTTCGCCCTGGTTGTCGAGCCCTTCCAGAAGCGCCGCCTTTGCCGATACGAAAATAATAGCTTTCATGTGTGTGTTCCTTCCCGGCCATGCCGGATTGTTTGGTGTTGTGGTTACGGGTAGCCATGCTGCCCTGTTGAATAAAATAGTTGCCTTCTTAAAAATCGTCCGGGTGTTCATGGTCAGCTTTTGCGCGTTTGAACAGACCATCGATGGCGTAGGATGCTGACATTTCAATACCATCTGTTGTAAAGTCGTCTAACATTTCGATTGTGTCGTAAAGGTCCTGTGCGGCATCGAGCCAATCCTGCATCTTTTTCCACGGTTTTCCGTGATGGCTTAAAGCGGCTTTTGTTTGTTATAAATCGTATTCAAGACGGTTCCTGATTTGCTAAACCAGCCTCGCCCTAAGCTCTGCGCTGAATCCCTTCATGCTGTAATTCATCTTACCACCTCCCCAAGCGCTAAATGCACATCCCGTCAACAACCTTTGGTGCAGCTTCATCAGCGCAATATACGATAAGAAACGTTTTCTCTTTTCGGACATGGACTCTTTTCACGCCTGGATTGAAATCTTCGATATGAAGACACTCAAAACCACGGAAGTCAAAGCTGCGTTCAGCCGTATAATATTCACCTTTATTTTCCTGCTTAAACATAGTCACCACCCCATAGCCTTACCAACCCGGCGCCGAAGCATATCCGGCGTCGGGTGAATGTAAACGTTCACGATCGTATCCGGCTGGTCACCCAGTAGGAAGGCGATGTCCTTTATATCCATTCCGCCTTCATAATGCAACCATGTAGCGACGTAATGCCGGAAGGTGTGGGGACCCCTCTCATCGGATCCATTCTTCAGGCCCAGGTAGGACAACATGTCCTTCACGATCTTCGCGCACTGGTCCTCTGACGGGAAGAGGCCGCCATCAACCCGGAGCAAAAGCTTTTCCATCAGCACCGCGGTCTCGGGCGAAAAGAAAACCGGCCGCGGCACCGTCTTTGAATCGTTCAGCATGATCATTCGGGTTTCGATATTCACATCTTCGGCACGAATCAGCGACAGCTCTTTTATCCGGGCGCCGGTCTCAACCAGCAAGCGGACAAGGATCTTGTTGCGAAGGGTCTTGACGTAGCACTGAAGGGCCGCAAAGTCGTAGGCCAGGCACTTGGCAACGTCTTCCTCAGAAAACCATCTGGCGAGGCTCTTGCGCTGGCTGTCCTTGCGTTCATCATGCGCGATCCGGAAGGAATAATCCGTTGGACACCCGAGCCACTTCAAAAAGTGTCTCACCGTCGTGAGACACAATTGAATTGAAGTGCCTTTCATGGTCTTCGACAGCTCGGTAGCGAAGGCGTGCATATCGAAGCTTTGGTCGATGATAATCCCGCCGGCGCGGCAATAATCTGAAAGTTTTTTGAGGGAGTTTTCGTAGCTCTTGAGTGTCTTGGTGCTGAGACTCTTCGTTTGGTTTATCGCTTCAAAGTACCGCTCTATTTGCGGCATCATGTTTCACCTCTCTTCGTACCCCAAATTGTTCAGTTCTTCCCAGTGCTCTGCAACCCACCGTCTATGAAAAACCATCTCTTCGTCCGTTAAACTCACCGGATCAACGCCGTTGAGAGCATTTTCACAAACGCGATCAAACTTTTCATCCTCATAGCCGTATTCGTTCATCATACTTTTATCCTTTCTTCGCATCCATATTCAGCCGCGACTTTTGGACCGGCCTCGGACCCTTTGTGAACGTCTTGAACACATCCCCCGGGTCCAACCCCAGCGCGGTGACAAAGTTCCCAAGCTTCAGCTGGCACATCCAGCAAAACTTGGTGTCCTTGTTGATCTCGGTGGCGTTTGGGTCGACCGTCTTGTCGCAGAAATAGCACCCGGCGGCGGCTTCCTGGTAGATGTTATTCACCATGTCAAAGACCGGGTTCTCGGAATCATCGTCATAGTCGTCAAGGCCAAGGCCTTCCCTGACCTCAAGCTCGATCCAGTTGAAAAAGAAGTCCACAATCTTATCCCGGTCTTCCTTCTCAAGAGACCCCAGAAGAAACGTCACCTCGGCCAACTGCGCATCCTTCGCTGTAAGTTTCTTCGATGCAAGGACGTCTTCAAGTTTCACTACTTTCTTTTTTTCCAAAATATTCCTCCTCATTTTTAATCAATAAAAATCCATTGTCTATAAGCCATTTATGGAACGTTTTTGCCGAATAGTGGCAGCCATCTTGTGATAAAAAAGATGGTATCCCTCGACATCTATCGTTTTTTAATGCAAAACAACCTATGGCTTTGCAAAATTCATGTTTTTGATATTCTCGATTCATTTTTTTTCCATCATACCATCAAGCCACTTTCTTGAAAAGTTCCATCTGGCCGGTTGGTTTCTCTTCGTATTCGATCTTGAACTGGTCCCCCTTGGGTGCGAATAGGGGACGCTTAACGTTCTGTTCATAGGATGCTTTCCCCTCGAACGCTTCGGCCACTGATCTCTCTTCGTGTGTTAATTCCATGAACGGTTTGGCGCCGTAGTCGCACGGCAGCCACCCTTTGCCCTTACAGGCAACGATATTGAACCGTCGCAGGATATCCTCGCTTTGGAATGTCAGGTGGATGGTCCCTTTCTTGTGGCAGGTGATCTTGAAATAGGTGCTCTCGATTCCAGATGACCGGCCGGCGGCAAGTTCACTTGCGATGACATCGGTCATTGACAGGTATGAATCCATTCCATCAAAGTAACACATGACCGTGTCAATGTCGTGAAGCTTCCTGGTGACATCGTCGTAGGTCTTCAGCCGCCACTCACCATGCCAGTCGGTGAACGGACCGCTGCCGTCGGTGTTTTGCCATCCCATTGGGATAACCACCTTCTTGTTGATCTTAAAAGCGCTGTTCGTTTTCCACCCATTAAAATAGTGGATGTTCTTTTCGTATGCGTTCTGGTCGTTATAACCGTGCCGGGTGAACATGTCAAAAATATCAACGACAGCCTGGGTGAGAGTTTCTTCATAGGTGCCTATCAGGTTTAGCACAAAGTTCCGGATGTTATTTTCGGTGAAATCCATTTTTTCGCACTGTTCCAGCTTCGCATTGAATTCGTCTCGCTTCTTTGAGGTGAGGCGCTTCCGGACTTCAGGTAGCTCCAGCGCTTCCCGCCAGAAATCCTTTCGGACGGCGACCAGCATTTCATTGACGAAGTGCTGCATCAACGCCGTCATATCTTTGGTGGCGGTAGAACACCTGCTCGGCTCTTTATTCAGCCAGATATATTTCCCGACCTTTCGGTAATTCTTGAAATAGTCAAGGAAGGTCTCGGTGCACTTCGCAATGATCTGGTTGTATTCGGCTACCAACTCGGGGATCTTCTTACCGGTTGAAACCTCGTGTTTTTCCTCGACGGTCTCTGAAAACTTTTCCGCCTCATCATCGCACCCCTTGAACAGGTCGTCTTCCAGCTTGCGATGAATCTTGATATCGATAAGCGCCACCTCGACATCGGTGCGGCGCTCGGCGTCCCGGAATCCGCCGGCGATATATTCGATCTCTGCATCCAGTTCGGACAACTTATCAACGAGCATCTTCCGGGTGTTGGTGTGCGGGTTTCGCAGGGTCTCAGCGTTCAGCAGGCAAATGATCTGGCCGCGGTACATGATATCGATCGCCTTCAGCAGGTGCTTATCGCCATCCCGGAACGGGGGGTTCATAATGATCAGGTCGAACTTATCCTGACCGGCAAAGGTCAGAAAGTCCGAATCGATCACCTTGATATTTTTCCCCAAGAGGGTCGCTCTAAGGTCCGGGTCGATCTCGATAGCCGAAATCTTTTCGTACCGGTTGTTGTTGTACCTTGAATCTGCATTGAGCGCTTCGATCAGGTCACCCTTGCCGGCCGAAGGCTCAAGGATGTTGAGGTCGTGCTTATACGTCCCCTCAAACTTTTTTATTCTCGAAATCATCTTGCTGGCCAACAGCGGCGGCGTTGGCCAAAGATCCGATACGCCGTAGGCGTTAATCACGTTTGTCATATATCAAATTCCACCTCTTCATAATTTTCTTCATCATATTCAAAGGCGTTGATACTATTCGGAACATAGGCCCAATCAATTACGAATGGGTTGTCTCTGAACCAATCGTTTAATCCATCTTCGGCACCACCAATTTCGTCTGTATCTACCAACATATGGACCATTACTTCTGAAACTATTCGCTTCGTCATCGTTCCCCCTTCCATTCCCATACCGGGACATCAATTTCATACCCTTCACCACATCCAGCGCCGGCAAAGCCGTATTTCCACTTCCAGCATCGCACGGTGACGGTTTCATTGGTTGGTAACAGGTCGAGTGCCTGAGTCGATATCGACCCGGGCCCGCCGGAACATTCCACATACCTGTCATCCCGAAAAGTCGAATGGTTGAATGTTATTTGCAGATCGTTATCCCTTCTTCCAATCGATCCACCAATAATTCCGATCGAACCTGGACGTTCACCCATGAACTCACCGGTTAGCCGGACGGCGTCGCCAGCCATTGGCCAGCGTCCCTCTGTTGGCGGCGGGTCGGCATAGGGTTTCTCTGGCGCCTGCACTTTCTTGAACCGATAGACCCTGATTGAGACGACGTCGTTTGTCGTTCGCAGGCTTTCCTTGGCCTTGTCGATATCCTCCGGTGAGAGGCGGTCAATGTCTACGAGCAAGCCGAAGATTGCGCCGTCCTCGTAGAAATCACACAGGTATGGGATACCATTGACGTTATCTTCCGGATATATCTTGTAGCTCGTCACCTCAAGCCATGATGCGCCGGCGCAGTGCGGGTATCGCTCTTTCCAATCGCCGTCCCAGAGGTTTGGGTGCGAGTCTACCTCGCAGTACTCATTGGTCTTTCGGTTTACTATCCAATATTTTGTCATGGTTTTATATCCTCAAAAATTACAGGTATGGCTTCCTTGAAATCCGATAACAGATCCAGCATCAGTGCTCGCATTTGCGGGTGAGCGGCCTTGCTGGTACGAAGTTTAAAGACGTGCCGCCACTCTCTTAGGTTCGCCGTCATAACGATCTCAGTCTTGAGCGCGTTCGGCAGGACCTCTCTGGCTTGCTCTGGTCTCCAGCCGCAACCTATAAACTGCTTATAGTGATATTCGTCCTCTTCACAAGCTTCTATGAAAATCTTTTGGCCAAGTCCGTCTTCTGGCATAGAGTTCCACCACACCGGCCGGATGAATTCCATTTCCTTGCCGCCGTAGTTACAGTATCGAGTTGATTCCTGGCTGAAGCTCGCAAGGCGATGCCGTACCAACTCGTGTGTGACGCCGCGGTTTGTAATGATCCGGACCGAGGCGCTGACGTGCTCGATAACAGATTCGTGGCCTTTGTTCATAAGCATCCTGACGAAACGTTCAGGATGCTGTGGCTCTGATTTGTAGCATGTGGCGCCGGCCCGCATTATGCGAACAAGCACGTTGCGCGGCTCGTCAACCCATTCCCATGATTGGTCTATAAGTTTCAAATTTCCACCTCCACCAGCTTGTTGATACTACCAAAGGCCTCAAGTACCTGCTCTTCGGTAACATCTTCAAAGTCAGCTGCATCATACTTTGATGAATAATAATCTATCACGGACTGGCTCGCCTCTTCCTCGGTGATGTATTCGATCAGCCATGCATCCAGTTCGATGTTGCGCTTGATCATTGTTTTGGCGTAAATGGCATCCGATAAATCCACAGCCACATAAAACCGGCCATGGATAAAATCGCCGTTCCAGGCCATTGTCCCAACAAGTGGCCGCGGCGCGTTGAAGATTGGCCAGCCGGCTGGGACGTCTTCAGGACGTGTGCCTATCACTCTTTTTCGGTTTACTTTCATGGTTCACCTCCAGGCGATCTATAATTCATCAAAATTTTCACGTCCGCCTCCACCTTCATTGCTTCGCGTAATCTGAATTCCTCGGCCACCCTTTGACATCAATGGCAAAATGTTTCCCAGGCACTTTATGAATTGTATAAAAACTCCGGCGCCACTTTTCAGAATGAATCGCCGCTCATACAATCGCCCCAGCACCCACCTGCCGTCCTTGAAATTGATATACCCTTTCCATATGGCGTTCAACGTCGCCTCTTGCAACCTCTTCCCGGGACAGTCCGTTGGCAAGGTCCCCTCGTCTCCACCGCAGACCGTGCAGGACGCAAGGTCACCGCCGCAATATGGACACGACATCCTGCCGCATTGACATTTGAACCAAGTATGCTTCATGCCGTCACCTCGTCTTTCACCGGCCGGATCTGCTCTTCTGTACCATCTTCGTAAACCCGGATAAGGCCCCCGTGGTCACCGGTACGATCGTAATCGGCCAACAGATCCGCCTCGTCTTCATATTGAACATTGCACAGCGCAGCAATCTTTCCCGTTCGGGTTATCCCGAACCAGTAGCAGTTGTAACGGTAGCCTGATATTTTTTTCATAATTCCTCCCCGAGTAACTCAACCGCTTTCTTATAAATCTCTTTTATCGTGGTCCACTTGACCGGAACCGATATGGTGTAAGACCCGGCCCCACGGCAATCTTCACAGTCCTCGCAATCGTCATACGGATCTTCCCCTGACCCGCCACAGTTACAACAGGTAACGGTCACCAGCTCTTTAAACTCTCCGATAAGCGCCGCCTTCGCGCCGTTTTCAGCCGTCAACCTATCCGGCATTATTATTTTTTTCATAGTCACTCCCACATATGCCGGTATTCAACCGCCGGCGTGATCCACCAACATTCATCAAGTATCCGCCTGCACAGCAGATGCAGCTTTTCGAAATACCGCTGCTCTGACTCGATGATATATTTTCCCGTCCAACCGTCCCAAACTTCCCAACCACGACCAGAATTGATAACGCGGTCCATGTAATAACAGTCATATTGAGAGTTTGGGTCAAACCCATATTCAATAAAACCGTCCACCTCTCCATCACAACAACAACTTGTCATTCCAGTGCGAAGAAGGCAGTCACACATTTCGCAAACCGGAATCGAATCTGATTCCCCTGAGGATCCGTCACGGATGCTAAATTCAGCGTCGGAAGCACCTTGCTCGTTACACAGCGCGGCTACCTTTTTCTTTGCGCAGTCGTAGCAATAACTTTCTGGCAACTCTTCGTAATCATCATTACGCTCGTCAACGATATAGTGTTCGTATCTTTCCTCTACCATCGCCGATCCGGTTTCAAAGAACCATTCGAGCCGGACCCTTTCTGCTTCGGTTATCATTTGTTCACACCTCCGCCACTTCCAGAATGGTTTCGGCGTACCCTTTCGCCTCTCCCATTGTTGGAAAGTCACCGATAAGGTGGCACTCACCGACATCGGTATATTCATCCTCGTCTTCGTCGCACTCCTCGATTTGCAACCACACCCTATAAGTTTTCATCGCTAACCTCCTTCGCCACCCAGACATAGGCTTCCACCCAGTAGCCGTCTTTAACTTCCTCGACTTTGGCATCGTCGTAGATAACCAGGTCTTCATCGGTATAGTTTTTTGCTTCTTCCAGGACCTTGTCCCGCTCGGGTCCGGCCGGCAGGAAGTTAGGTTTCGGTTGATCGCTAATCAGGGATAAGACCCGTTTAATATCAGAACCGCTGCCCAACAATTTACCGGCTGCTTCCAGTATTGCTCGTGCATATCTCGGCGCCATTGGATATTTTAAAACTGGGTCGCAAACCCAAATTCGCCACTTGGGGGACAGTTCTTGCTCTAACGACTGGGTACTGATAAGGTCTTCAAGGCTGTAAGATTTGGTCACTTCATGCTGGACGGCACTGGGTTCTGGCGGCTCAAACTCTTCCGGCCAGGTGCCGGTCTTGACCACTTTCGAGTCCGGGCTGGCGGCTATCGATACGAGACTGGAGATCTTGCCGCAATTGAGACAACTGATACCGTCTTCAATTTTGTATTCATCTTCTTCATCGTAGGATAAAGAAGACTTTTCATGGGCGCAGCCTTTGACGTCAATAACGGCCTCATACATGACTGATTTTTTTGCACTGCGCGTAACCTCGAAGCGGCCATGACCGCAATTTGGACAATAAAAGATTTCTTCCACACTTCCCCCTTTCAGCTCGCCATCCGAGCTTCAGCCTCGCTCATCTGCTGACCTTTGCGGTAACCATGCAGAAAACACCCCTCATACTCATAGTGCTGAGCACGAAACAGTGCCAGATTCTTGCCAAGTTTTCCGTCGGAAACCCCAAGCATCACGCCTCGCTCGGTTGCCATTCTCATTTTTTCACGGTTAATTTGCATTTTACCCCCATCCTCAGCCGTTCACGAGCCGCCTCTTTCTTCATGCGTGTCCGATCGGCCTTACCAAAGTTAAAAAACTCGTTATCGATTTGTTCATCCGTCATATCGAGATGTGCTGGCCGCTTCTTTTTTATCTCGACCGGTGCAGGCCTAAACAGTTCGTTGAACAGGATGTTTTGGTTCCGGACGCTACGGCGCGTTTTCATCTGCGGTTTTTCCTTCGTGATGCCTTAGCCAGCTTGCGCTTCCGGCGCCGTTGGGGATCAAGCCTCTTCGAAAAATTCGCCATCGTCTTTCGAGGTGGTAACTCTCTTTGGACGGCCATGCCTGCTGCTAAAAGATATGACAGAAGTGCGCCGCCGTTCGTAAAGCTATCGAGAGTATAAGCTCGTTTCTGTATCCCTGTTTCAGATTTTTCAATATCAGCATTCATAATCCAAGTACTCCCCGTATCTCCTTAGCCTTTGCTCTCATACCAGCCTCAAAGCTTTTTTCAAGGCGCTGATCTATGCTCTCCCTCATTACAGAGATATCGACATTTAGCAAAATCATAGTGTCGAGCCAGGCCTGAATACTCTCAAGGCTTGCTTCAGCTTCTATCATGTCTCGAAGATAGCGCCCTTCATCTGTATCCTTAAAAATCGTAATACCCAGTCCAAGAATACAGCCGCTACACCAATAGCAAGTCCTATTTTCTGAGATTGAATGCTCACCTGGTATTTTAAAAACCTTTAAGGCCGAACACCCCATGTTGCCGCTACCAATAACCACGTCATCCCACATATCAAAACCCCCTCTTTTTTTTATTCCAGGCACTATTTAAAATACAATATTGAACATAAGTCAATATAAAAATGAATATAGATCAATTATTATGCAAGACGCATCGGCATCACAAGAGCCTTCATCCCGTTCCCAGCGAAGCTGAAGGCGAACTCTTCACTGGTCAGCCCCATAGCAACCGTTTTTCCCATGGGCTTGATCGCATCGGTGATATAATTGACGTTCAGAGCAACATTGATATCCGGCTCAACAGCACCAGCCGCAATCGGAATGTCATACCGGTTACAGTCGCCGTTATATTCCGCCCTGCCACCAACAGAAATGGCGCCGCCAAACTTGAACTGGCCGCAAGCCGTCATCACGCCGACCTGCTCACACGCTGATCGCAGAAGTTTCGAATCGATACCGATATCGCTCTTGGCCGGCGCCAACAATTCTTCAAAATCAGGATAATCAAACCGGCAATTCTCAGTGTAAACCGTCATGCACCCATGGGTGAGCGCCGCCTCATCACCGCTCTTGGAAACCATCACGGCGACATCCTTGTCCTTTGCAATGGCGGCCACCTTCGATACGGCCTTCCGGTCAATCAGAAGGTTGACCTCCGATGTAATGACTTTCGAAAGCAAGTGCAGCCTGGAACCATCTGTTGAGGCTATCCGGCCATTCTTCTGTTCGAAAAAGATGCCGACGATGTGCGCTCTCAAATCGTCAGTGGCGCTCATGGACGGAACACTTACCCAGGCAAGCTCTGTTCCCGGGACCCTGACCGCTTCGGTCAGTGATTCCGGATAGGCATACTCTGGGAAATCTTCGGCTCGATCCAGCGGGATGTTCTTGAAATAGTTTCCAACCTTCAACTCATAGCCAACCGGGTTACCGCCGATCTCGGCCGGCGCGATATATTCCTCGGCCGTGAGCGTAATGAAGTCCTGATCGTCAGCCTTCAGAATCTTCCGAAGCAGCTCGGCATCCACCAGGAACATTTCGTCGATCTCCGCGACCGTCGGCTCTTCCTGCACATATCCGGTGGCGACCATGGTGGCCTTGTAAAGGTCGTGGTCAGCAAGGCACAATCCGAAGATGGCGTCCTTTCGATCCTGCTTGGTGGTGGCCGCGGCAACATCCGGCTTGTCCTTGAAGAGGTCGCTATCACATAGCGCCTTCAGGTCGACAGCCTTCATATCCAGCAGGCGTTTTCCGAAGTGCTCACCGATCACCGGCATCGGTGCCGGCTTGACCGTCACGGTTCGTTTGAAGTCGGTCATCTGCACAGCATATTCAGCCCTGGATGTGAGATCGGTGGCTACCACCTTCTGGCCGGCGCCATCGATAAGAATTCGAGCGCACGCCGGGATAGATTTTTGAGTGGTGAATTTCTTGACGGCCGTTACGGCTTCCAGCATTTCTTTTCTGTTAACTTGCATGTTACCCCCTATGAGTTATTGGTTATTGGTTCGATAAAACAAAAATACCCTCAAGGCCTACGCCTTACGGGTATTATTTTTTCATCGAACTAAATTTTTACTTACTCACATACTTTGACCACCACGAAGTAGTCGTTAAAAAAATCCCCAGCGACGATAGTGAAATCCCGGCCGTCCATAATCAAATTGAATTCCTCTATCTTCTTTTCGATCGGTATGGTGTCAGCCGGGAAGCGCTCTTCGAAGTTCGAAAGGTCTTCGTACCTGTGTTGGCGGTACAATTCCATTTGAAAAGATCTCGTTAACCCCACGCACATAACCTCACACGCATTTGCGCCGCCGTAAAGCAGCGCGACCATTACCAATACTATCAGTGCTTTTTTCATTAATCCCCCCCCATGTTAAGATATTTTAAATTGTGCTCTACGGCATCCAAACAAAAATCAACCCACGAATTATGGTGGACAGCTGTTGCGTCGTGGCACGGGTCTTTTCCGGTTTCCGCGGCATCCAACCAGTATTCCGCCCACCCCTTAAAATACTCATCCATCTGATAGGCCAGTGACCGAGCAAGGTCGTACCACATCTCAGGTGAGTGCTCACCGCCAACCCGCTCGTCATAGACATAATCTGTGTCCCAGTCGCCATCTTCATCAACCGACCTTGCAATGACAAATCGTTTGCCGTTCACCCTGCCGACGTCGAGAGCGTATGCGACTCTGTGCCACTGCACCGGACATTCCTTATCGCCGCAGCAATACACGCTCCAGTCGCCGGCTTCTGAACCCGACCAGTCAAAATCCTCATCACCCATATCGAATGTTTCAAACATTTCGTCTATGGTCATGATGTGCTTTTCTGGCCGCCTGTAATCTCGAAGGGCCTTCTCAAGTTTCTTGAAACGCTCTTCCTGCGCCGGCGTCATCTGGATAACATTGTCAACCGTCCAACGGTGACCACAATCGCCGCAATAAAAATCCACCTTTGGGAAATCTTCAGGGCAGGTTGTTTTGGAATAGTCGACCTTCTCGTCTTCGACATAAATCGATTCGCACTTCGGGCACTTGATGCCGTATTCATCGTACCATTCGATCGCATCGTCTGGCGGATCCCCCGGGCACTCAGTCATTGGGTTTCTCATTCGTCACCTTCCTTTTGATGTTCCACCCAGTCCCAGTAACCGAGTAGTGTATTGTCGTCACGGACCTCTCTGTGCCAATCATTGCGGGTCCACTCTGGATCTTCCTTCCAGATGTCTTGCTCTTCGACCGTGATCTTGAAGGCTTCCGGGTTCTTGATATTGGCGACAACGTTAAACCATTTGAGAGCGTCTTTCTCGCTATCGTCGTCACGGTAATAGGCGCGTTGAGAGCCTATGCCGTTGTCTCCGGCAGGTGAGTCAATTTGACCCTCATTAAACTCAACACCATAAACCAGCTGCGTTACGGTTATTCGATATTGCACGGTTCACCTCCAACAAAAGTTTTGACAAGCTCCAGAACCTTATACGCAAGACGGCTCGCCTCTTCGGCGTTTTCACCCTGTTCTTTTGTTGTGTAATTCCACCACTCTTGAAACGGAGATGATTCGACGGTACATTTGCGTTTGTAATAAGACTTCCTTCTCGTATCTGGCCACGGACAGTCCGCGCATCTGGACTTAATGTAAGCTTCACACAGCGGGCATCCATATTCGTATTCATCAAAAGGTAACTCACCTTCTGCGTAAAGCTCCCTTATCGTACTTCCTTTAAAGAACGAACCAGTTTCGGCCAGCCTTTGCCACAGTATTACGCATTCTTCTTCAGGTGTCATGTTCGTTACCCCCTCCTACATAATAATCCTGCTCAAGCCACACCTTGATCGATGAATATGGCGCCAAGTAGCCATTCACGGTCGCCAATACTGGCTGGTAAAGAGATCCCGGGAAGGCTTTTCCCTCGAATCCGGAAAGGCACACCTCGCCGCGGACATAACAGCTTTTGTTATTGCGGAATTCGTAGACAAAGCCGGCTTTCTCGAGAACCTGGCTTACATGCAGAGGTTCGATTCTATCATACAAGCTGAGCATCGGCGTTGTGAATGCCGGAAATCCAGACATGTTACCAATCCAAACGATCGATCCGGCCGGCGATACCCGCATCTGGCACGCTTCCGGACTAACCATCTTCGCGCTCACAATCCACTTCGGAAGTCTTTCGAGAAGGCACCAGCTATCATGCTTTTCCATATGACCGGCAAGCGCTTCCATCTTCTTCCAATGATCTTTCCAAAGTTCCTTGAGGAAGACAATTCGATTGTCAAAAAAGCTCATACCGAATAGACCTGCTGGCTTTTCGGCATAATCCAAAAAGCCTTTCCTGAACCTCAATTCCTTTACGCAATCGTCATCCAACTGGACGATAGCCAGATCCGGGTAGGCGCTAAACCAGCTATCCGTAGAGTGGCACAGCATCAATAGGTGTTTCATGTAGGCACCTCCTTCGGTTCAAAGAACCTCGCTTCTTTTCCGCAACTACCTATCCCCATTCCTCGTTCGTTCTGTGCGTAAAAGTTTTGTGCCAGGCCTGTAAGTCGATGCGGACGGATGCACTTACCTTCACTATGAGAGCTTAAATAACGGCAATCGATACACTTCGGATATTTTTTCTTCATGCCAGCACACCCCCTTCGCACCAGTAAGGCAGGAAGTTCCGAATATGGCTGTCATGGTTCGTGTGGACCACCTCCAATTCGATCTCGATACCCTTCTTTTCCGCCGCCTGGATAAGCCGTGTTTGATCGCAGTCTTCTTCGAGGTAAGCGACCGGGCCCTTCCGGTAAGAATAGTGGGTTATCTTGTTGGCTATCCCGAGGTACCGCAACGTCGCCATGCCAATTTCCACCCAGCCGTGGCCCGGGTCGTTATACTTTGTCAAAAAAAGTTTCTTTTCCATTTTTAAATCACTCCTATTTCTTCGAGTTTTAGCCAGGTGCGCTTCAGGCATTCGTTCGGGCCGAGAGCGTTACATGGGCACCTTGTTGATATTACGCCGATAAAGCTCCTGCAAACATAACAGTCGTCCCTTGACAACGGCCATTGTGGACAATGATTACATGGCCTTTCCTTTGACAGCATGACTAAGAGCGCGTTGATGTGAAGCGCTTCGTGGTATTCCTCATCGGTAAAAAACGGATTATCCATAAACGTTCTCCCATGGGTCTGGCTCCGATTCAATTTCTTCAATCTTGATCCCGGTTAGTGTGAAGATATCAGCCCACTCGAACCCGCACCTATGGCAGTGTACGCCTTGAGAAATATAGTCTCCACAATGGCTTGTACTCCCACTGTCTATATCAACGCTATAACACCGAGGACAATAGACGCCACCTTTGGCGAGATAATCTTCTTCCATTTTTTTATAGTTCATTTCGGCAACCTCTCAATCCTGTTTTTAGCCTGGTCGAACTCGCATGGTGTCCAGCTGACAAGCTCTTCCTGTTCATCCACAGTCAAGCCGTCCAGGACCATTGCCATAAAAGGGTCGATCTCATGCGATCCCCAGAAGAAGTGTTGGTCTTGGGTTTTCATTCAAGCCTCCGGTCCTTTCGTGATGTCTACCCGGTTGAAAGTGTAAATGTCGGTCCATTGCGATCCGCAATCGTCGCAATTCGCATCCTGGGTGACCTCGTTCATTCCCATTTCAAGGCAACCATAGGTAATATCTGACGTTCCACACACTGGACAAGTTTCAGGTTCCATTCAAACCTCCAAAACACGGCTTTTGGCCTCATCGATATCTTCAGGTATGCTCGATCCGATATCACTAAAGAGCTCCATATCGCCATAATATAAGCCATCGTAATAAATCAGATCTTCCACATATTTCAGTGATTTGTGCTGAAAGAATTTGTCGAGAGTGTGTATCCAACAAGCATAGGTAACCTGAACATTCTCAAACGGCCCGAAGAACGGCCCAGATGCACCCCAGGCATCCATGTCTTCGGTAACTGTTTTTCTTCCATGATAAAGATGTATATAAATTGCCATCACTCCCCCTCCTACCAGTCACACTGGTTCTGCCACGCGGCCTCATCCACCCGCTCGGCGATCATAATGGCGCACTCATCGCAGATTTCGCCTTCGTTGCACTCGTTCTCGCCGCAGAATTCGCAGATGGTCATAAGCACCCACCGCAGCACCCATGGGGCACGACTTCATTAACCTTCTTGAGAACTTCTACCCTCAAATCAAACGGAAAACCGGCCGGCCATGGATGAATTTTCCACTCGCCCTTGGCTATATGATAGTCTCCATAACCAGCATTAATGGTACGTCCACCAGATACAAGGCAGTCACCAAACTCCCACACACAGCCATTGATAGTTACGATCAGGTTTCCATCGCAAAGCTTTGGCCATGCCCCATCATAGTTGATCTCAATCATCGGTCCCCCTTTGGTAGCCTGCACGGAAAGTCACTCTTGAATAGCGTCGAGAAGCCGGCCTGAAGCGTTTGAGGTATCACGCTACCCACATTTCCCTTCTCTTTCCATGGACCGTATTTGTAACCATACCGCGTTTTATCTTGAAATCTCATGAACAAAACGCCATCGCTTCTTATCGCGGCCTGGATCAAGCCATGTATCCCGCCGGCGTATTTGGCTAAGACTTTCATCGAACCTCCTTAACCCAGAAAAGTGTGCCACATAGGATGCACCGATGGCGGGATACCTCGAACACTTCATCCGGAATAAAGAAATCGAAATCCCATATCCCAACATTAACGCTTTCTCTGTTTATCTCAATCGCATCGCCACCGCATTTAGGACAGTTCATGCCGCCTCTCTTTCTGCATCTGACCATGCATCCAACATGTTGACGATACCCTCCAGCGCTCTCCTCGCATCAGACGTCATATCGCCGCCGGCACAGACCTCTCCAAGAATAAGCCGCTGCTCTTCAAGGTAATCCACATTCACGTTTTCGAAGGTGATAGCACGGTGTTTGGGAATGATAATGGACCGAGCGTTGACGGTTGTTCCCAAACCAGGCGCCGGTCGAAGCGTTTCGCTGAAAGCCTCCCACTCTTCCTGAGTCGGAACAGATAGGTTATATTTCTTTTCATTACCCGATGCCAGCCATCCTGAGCAATAATCGCCATGCTTCAGGATGAGATAGAACGCATCTGGGTAGTCGGAAGGTGGTTGCCATATTTTGGACATGCCTTTCTTGCGGTCCATAATTTTTGTGCAAGCAGTGCACCATGGTTCACAGTCACCAAAGGCAGCCGCTCTTTTCCCGCACTTCGGACATTCCCAGGCTGGCGCGTAAATATACTCACCCTTAATGTGGCAATCCACAACACACCCGGGATCGCCCGCCGTCATCCGGACAGAAAAACGAGCGTTGCATTTGTCGCAATAGATGGCCGCGTGCGATACAGAGGTGAATTTCGAGTGCCCACATACCGGGCAGGTTAAGGCGTCCCACTCGAACGGGTTGAATCCGCCGATGTTCTCGATACAGAATGTCATACCCCCACCTCCGCATCTTCCAGCGCACGACGTCGCGCTACCAATGCCAGAGTCAACGGCTCGATCTGCTCCCGGCACCACAGCTTCGCCATCATTTCGGCCAAAAACCATGTCTGTGCGCTGAAAGTTTTCTCCATCACACGAACACCCGGGAATTTTTCATCCCGTTAGCCCCACATCGAGTGAAGCGGGTGGCCGCCAATAAGAACGCGCTCTCCAAACCGCAATGATTCATGAAGCTGAAGGTTTTCGTCAGCAGGTAGGCACACAGCGCCGGTAACGGTTACCAGATCACCAAGGATTGGCTTCTGTTGGCCTAAGCGGTCGGTTGTAAGCCGGGCGTGAAGGTCGTTCCCAAGTTTTACGGATATTAATCTCATGCTATTCCTCCTTAAATTCGGTTCCAAATATTATTTTAAAGTGGATAGCCTGCTTTTCCCTTGCGGCATCCCTTGCGGCATCCCTTGCGGCATCCCTTGCGGCAGCCCATGCGGCATCCCTTGCGGCATCCCTTGCGGCATCCCTTGCGGCATCCCATGCGGCATCCCTTGCGGCAGCCCATGCGGCAGCCCATGCGGCAGCCAACTCTTCTTCTGAAGCTTCACCGTGTGCAAAAAGGTGCAC
>Ga0209416_1000117_pt1 | contig 89432 bp, 93 predicted proteins | sample RifGroF1_FD_184001 | JGI IMG/M metagenome (GOLD analysis project Ga0209416, IMG submission 184001) | Groundwater microbial communities from Rifle, Colorado, USA - Groundwater F1 (SPAdes) (version 2) | ecosystem: Environmental > Aquatic > Deep subsurface > Groundwater | place: Rifle, Colorado... | reverse complement strand
TGGCACAACTCACCATGAGCCAGGCGGTGCAGCGCGGGATGACGGTCGAGGAGATCCAGGGCTATCTCGAAGGGGCGTTCTCCACCCTTCTCGGAATGAGGAAGAGGGAGATGGAAGAACTTTCCGTGAGCAGAAGAGATGGTGGCGGGATCTCTCTTTTCTTTCCCGGCTTCCATCCATCCTTCAAGGACAAGCTCGGAAAAGAAGGCCTTGAAGGGGAAGATTTTGACGCCTCTCTCTCCACTCCCAACTCTGCTTTCCCCGCCATCTCCCCAACTATCTCCCCTGCCGACTCCATCCAGGAAGACAAGGTAATCTGCCTGGAATGCGGGAAAGAGTTCAAGCAGCTCACGCAGAAGCACCTCTTTCTTCACGGCCTCTCTCCCAAAGAGTACAAGCAGAAGCACGGGATGAGGCTGAAAACTTCCCTCATGGCCAAGTCGTTGTCCGCGGCGAGGTCCGAGGCTGCGAAAGCGAGGGGTGTGCCTGAGAATCTGAAGGCGTTTCAGGAGGAGAGAAGACGGAAGAAGGTGGTGGAGGGTGGGAAGGTGCCGATGGATGGGGAGGCGATGGGCGGCGATGATGGCAAGTAACGAGAAGAGCAAGTAACGAGAAGAACAAGGAAGGGGTAGAATCGTGAATCGACCGACTCACCAAGCAGCACTTGATACCAAAGAAAAGATATTCTATGACTCGCCAACCTTGGTTAGAAGAGAACATGGATCATTGTTGCGTAGCTCCGTTATGAGCATATTCAATATGTTTCATGGGTCGGTGCGCCCCGAGCAGCGGAGTTGGTTTAGTAATCGGGGAGTATCCCGCGCCGACGCCAACCGTGGCAGACAAGCCAACGCCATCACGAAGCGCCGTCGCCTTCGAGACATCGGTCGTGAGTCCCGGCGGCGGAACCGATCGGCATGACGCAGCAATCCAATCAGCGGCTCCGAGAGCACCACTCCGCAAGAGCGACCGGCGCATAGGTCTGAAGGGTGTCGTGTACCGCGCCGAATGCTGGAGCCGCTTTAATCATTTCTCTTCTTTCTCTTTATCCGGCAGGGAGGGATGTCTAGTAGAGATGGATATCTAGTAGGAAGGGATACAAACCATGCAATCACTTCTCGATCTTCAAGGATGGCAACTCTTTTGGACCTGTGCGGCGGTCGGCATAATCTGCGGCGGGGCAATGGCGGGGCTTATGGCTCTTGTGAATTGGGGATGGGAGGCTTTGGGTGGAGAGGAGGGACGTGGATAAATGGGGAATGGCGGAGGGAACGAGGATGAGGACGTCCAAGGATGTTGTTGACGAAACCAAGGTAGCCGATGACAGGTCAACCACCGAAGTGTTTTTCTTGCATTCATACTTGATTTGAGGCATACTCTCCAAACCAAACAACAACCGGGAGCCTCCGTAATGGCTATTTTTGTTTCAAGACATTCAGTTAGCGTCAGGGAACCGCATATCGTAAGGTATGCGGGGGCCGTTGTTGGTCCGGTACCCCCTGGCGCTTTTTTATTGGGGGATACCATGCCTCAGCACGTCAAGGAAGGTCCGTCGAAATATTGTGAGCAATGCGGAAAGAAAATGGAGAGAAAGTATTACAATGGAAGGCGTGAAGATTTCACGCGATTCATGGCAAGACGATTTTGTGACCTGACATGCTCTGGATTATCCATAAGAGGCATAAGGGTTTTGAATGAACAAACAAGCCGAGCACGATCTGCAAAATTTGCCAAAACAGAATGTGAACAATGCGGCGGGAATGAGTACCTCCAAGTCCACCACAAAGACCACGATCCACTAAACAACGACATCAGAAATTTGATTACCCTTTGCATGTCATGTCACGTAAAGGCTCATCATGCAGAATGGCTATCCAAGAACGCAAACAGGACTTGTGAGTATTGCGATTCTCCAGTCAAGGGTCTTGGCTTGTGCATGAAGCACTATCAAAGAGTCAAAAAGCACGGTGATCCATTTCTTGTAGTAAAGCGATTACCGGGAGATGCACCTGGAGCCAAGGGACACCTGGTTCGGGTTGCTGACTGATAGAACATAGGACAAGTCTCCACTTTCCCGCTCAGCCCCAAAGAAGCGTGGCAAGGTAGCCGAGTCGGACTCTTGAGGCTTGCGGGAAATGCGATCAACCCCAGGACGGCAGCGGTGTTTATCGAGGAATTCATGGCGGCAATCATGGAATTGAGGGAGGGGAAAAGGGAAGGGGATAAATGATTTCATTGTCAAGTATCAGCATTTTTCTTCTTGGCCTGTTTGTCGGAGTGTTTGTCGGCATGTTCGCCATGGGGCTTTGCCAAGCCGCGGCGAGAGCTTCAAGGGCGGAAGGGCGCGTTGAGCCCAGCCATGCACCCAACCCGGCGCCTCGAGTAGTGAAGCGATAAAGCGATGAGCCACGAAACATAAATCACCAAGACACCAAGACACCAAGAAAGGAGAACCTTCCCAGCCATGTCATACCAGCCACGCCATAGAAACCCCATGGTAGCACTCCACGGCCCGGGTCCCGACGGAACACTATGCCGGCACTGCAACCACGTAGATTCCGACCTTCATGGAAAGGATGGCGGCAAGTTCAACAGGTTCTTCTGTAAGATAGCTTCCGGATCAGAATCCGAATCCCCAACCTCCAATGGCTACATCGATGCCATCCACGAAATAGCCAGGCAAAACCCGAAATTCTACCTTGCCAACTACCAGAAATACAATCACCGCATCACCTGGCCGTCCTGCTCGCTCTTTTCGGGACAGGCCACGATCACGTATCTCTGCAAGGGAACCTGCGGGAAAGAGTACACCATCGCCAGGACCGGGAGCGACAGCAGAAGGTTTACCGGGTACTGCCAGAGCTGCGCCGAAATCTCACACCGGGAGAAACGGGAGCTTGCACGGGAGATGGCGGAGAAGATGTTGCCTCGGTATGAGAGGAAGGAGGTTCGGAGGAAGGGTGGCGGTGGGAAGGAAGTGGGCGAGAAGGAAGAAGGGGATGTGAAGGTGTGCTTTCCGATCAAAGCAAAGGAGGGGACGAAGCGGCATAAGTGCCTGGGAAACAGCATCGCGGAAGAGTGTCATTCGTATAGTGCATGCATAAATTATGCTTGTAAAATGGGGTGGAGCGGGTTTCGGGATTGTGGCGAAGAAGGGAAAAGAGGTAATATAAAAGAAGGGTAAAACAACATGATAACAAAATCAGCCATATTCTCGAAATGCCGCACGTATCGCTATTCCCTTTCCAGGGTTTGGAATACCAGTCTTCCTGGCATGCTTTGGATCGGTCTTAATCCATCCACTGCAACCGAGACCGAGGACGACCCCACCATAAGGCGATGCATGCGGTTTGCCGCATCCTGGGGATATGGCGGAATAGTCATGTGCAATCTGTTTGCGGTTCGAGCTACCGACCCCAAGGTCATGTTAGCTCATCCCATCCCTGTCGGCCCCGAAAATGATACATGGGTTGATGCTTATTCCAGAGAGGTTGCGTTGATTGTGGCTGCGTGGGGCACTCACGGAAGACATATGCATAGGGACATGGAAGTAATGGAATTATTGAGGCGTGAGAGCGAACAAGGAAAGATCAAATGTTTGAAGCTCACGAAAGACGGAGCACCATGGCACCCATTGTATGTTAAGGGAGACGCCAAGCTTTTGAAATATCCTTGAAGGAAAATGGGGGGCACGATCATGCCGACAAAAAAGCATCGCCTCAAAATGGCGTGGACATGTAGCGACTTCAAGCATCATGAGCATCGATGGAAGTGGACCGCTCGAGTGTGTGGATGGTTGCAGAGGATTAGGGTGGAGGTGAGGGGAGGAAAATAAATCATGAGGCCTTTAATTTACACGCCATCCGGCCGGGCCGGTGAGTATGCCGACCATGGATATGCAGCTAATCTCTACAAGGGCTGCACTCATGGCTGTCTCTACTGCTACGCTCCATTTTACGTGAGTCGGAAAGAGTTCCATTCGAAAGTGACCCCGGCCCCCGATGTCCTTGAACGATTGAAGCGGGACATGACGCGAGTCGGCCAGCTTTCCGAACCCGTGTTCTTGTGCTTCTCGTGCGACCCCTACTGTATCGGCACGGAGCACTGGAGGACAAGGGACGCAATCAAAATCATCACAGACCATGGAAACTCTGTCAACATTCTGACCAAGGGAGGAATGGAAGCATGCCGCGATTTTGATCTTTTGTCGGCATCCAACTCTCAGATTGGAGCTACCCTCACGTTTTACAGTAGCGCCTTGTCGCTGAAATGGGAGCCCAATGCCGCGCTTCCGATGAATCGCATCGAAATGCTTTACCGAGCTCAATCCAGAAACATCCGGACGTGGGCCAGTATCGAGCCAGTCATTGTGCCGAGCGAGTCGCTGATGATTATGGAGGCCGCCATGCTCTACGTGGATACGTTCAAAATCGGAAAATGGAACCACGACAAACGGGCGGCCGCCATTGATTGGGGGAAGTTTCTTGAAGATGCCGTGGCCTTATGCGAGCAACACGGAAAAGCTTATGTCATCAAACAGGATCTGTTGAAATACAAGAAACCTTGAAAGGAGAAAGGCATCCATGACTGATTACGGCAACACCAAAGACAGCCCTTCCCCTTCAAGGCAATCCACGTCATCTCTTGCCTCACATTCCAACTCCAACCCTCTCCCCAACTCAAACCCTCCCCTCAATCTCTACTCCAACCCCCTCCCACGCCACGTAGACCTCTACCTCGACTTCGAAGAGGAAAAGAATCCGGACGGCACACTCATCGCTCCAGCTCGGGCGCGCTGCCGGCTTCGCTTGAAGGACTGGAGATTTGTGGATAGGCGGAAAAGGAACAGCAGTGGAACGGGGAGTGTGTGCATTCTCGATGAGGGCGATGAGTTCGTTATCGACCGGGGTGTGCTCGGTGAAGGAAATGACGGGGCGATCAGGATGCATGCGCTGATCCATGCCGAGGGGGAGAAGTACAAGAGAGAGTTGGTGGAGTGGGGAGTGGTTTGACGGTTAAGAAGGAAGAATTTGATGCGGCCTTGAAGGGATGGGAGGGCTTGCGTTGGTGGCGTAAAAAAGCAAGCCCTTCCCTTCAAGGCATTCCACGGATCATTGTAGCACTCTCAAGTTGCCAGCTTCGGCTCCACCACACAGGGTCACGACGCCACAATACCAATCTTCACGGCTGCACTCCGAACCAACGCCATATCTTCACCATAACCCCACAGATCCCCATCGCAATACCATTCCGGCCACGGTCCAAAGCAATGGGCCGGTACCGGCTTTGCTTTTGTGATGAAGTCCCTAAAATGACAAACAAGAGCCTTGAGTGTGCCGCCATTTGTGAATCCTCTCCATCGGCTGAATGGGCAATGCGTGAAAATGCGCCGTTGTGAGTACGAATCCACAAACCAGACTCGCCCTCTAGCGTCCACCTCCATCTTGGACACTCGGTTTTCATGATAAAAAAACCGCCTGCCGTTGGAAGCGATTGCCTCCAATGCCTGATTGACCATATCCACCCGTTCATTTTTCGTCATTCTTCCAGCTCCTGTCCCAAGTGGCCTAACATTGGGGCTCAGGCGCGGCGGCCAAGGACTCTGAACCAACGTCTCGGGCTTCCTCCGCCGTCGCCTGCAGCCCTGGGTTATGCCATAAATACACCCCCTCACCACCGCCACGCATGGGCCTAATAGCCCCGTGTCTCCCCGAGTGCCCTGGCTCCAACTCACAGGCCACGTGCGGGAACGTCTCGTTGACAGCTCCACACTTCATCACCTCCCCCTTTCGCCGCATAACATTGGGGCTGAGCCGAGCGGGCCGTAGTACCACGGACTTCCGTAGCACCACGCGTGGCCCGCTTCGGCTCCAGCCCTGGGTTAGGCCATTTACTCCGTGATATTAATCCCATCCGAAAACTCGAATTGCGACGGATATATGCCGTATTCTTTCCTGGCCGCCTCGTTCAAAGCTTTCATTGCCTCCGTATGCTCGCATCCAGTCTCATCTACTTCGAATTCCGCCTCGACCAAGAGATGGGCATAGCCCCACGCTTTCATTTTCATTCCGTCTCCTCGGGCCTCGCGGCCTAACGTGGCGATAACCCGCGCCGGCCTTAACGGGTTTCCGTAGCACGACTCACGCGCGTGGCCGGCGTCGGGTTCATTGCTGGGTTAGACCCCTTTGGCACCCAAGCGTTGGGTGCGGTTGTTCCGCACTTGCGGCACCTCAATGTGGTGCGCGTCACGATAACCTTTCCGCCGCAGGCGCAGCACGAGATACCTCTGTCGCCCGCCGGGAAACTCACTGTTACCATCACCACCTCCTCGCCGTCTAACGCTGCGCATCAGCGGCACCGATCACGCGGGCCGAGGACTCGAAGAGACGCAACTGAATTGCCCCCGCGTGGTCGGTGTCCGGCTGCATGCGCTTGTTAGATGATTTGAATCCACGGTACCATGCGTCCAGGTATGCTTTGGGTGTGGGCCAGCGAGTCTTGTCTTCGCCAGCCTTGTTCCAGAACCACCATGTGACCGCATGCTCAAAAACCCGATAACATCCGGGCCACCTTTGCCTGTGCTGCTTCACCTTACCCATCCCGACCGAGACGATTAAAGGGCACACCATTCAGCCGATCCGGTCAAAGCCCTGGTCATACAGTTCGCAAAATGGCAGGCCAAGACCTTCGATGAACTCCCAGACGTGCCATTCGTGCCACTCGAAAATGGGAGAATACTGCCATTTGCCGCGAAACCTTGAAATCCTCCCACGCTCTTTCCTCCCTGGAGACTCTTCGGCCCGTATGCCAACCAGTTTGTGTTTCAAGGGGATAGCTTTCGTTGGGTCTTTCTTTAGTACGTCGCAACACCAGCGCTTATTAAAAACGGGAGGAAACTTAGCTCTGATGCCTTCCCACATAGACATGACGGGACGGTAAATACGAGTATCAGGGTATGTCTTGAGCCCGAACTTGATCGCCTCAGGTGGATCAATGCCGGTGAAGCTGTGGACCGGAAAGCATTTAACTCCAGCCATTTTCACCAACTCCATGAGCACAACTGAGTCTTTGCCGAAACTATTGCAAACCATATACCCCTCAGATGGTTCATGAGCCTGCATAAAACCCACGGACTCAGCGACCACGTTTTGCAATGGTACTACCGACATTTGCTGTGCTCTTGGCATTGACTTTACTCTCGCGCGGCCTAACTTTGGCGATAACCAGCGGGCACCCTAGCACCGCCGACTGCATAAAACCAAGGCGTGGTACCCGTCTGGTTCATTACTGGGTTAGGCTTCCGCAAACGCGAAAACCTTAATGGCCTTTCCGTCAAAATCAACCGTGACCGGGTTGAGCCCAAAGAGCCCCCCGCCGGCGTAATTGCATGGCCCGCCCGTTTTATCGAAAATCTGCTTATCAGAATTCATCGCTCGTCCCACACAGGAGAAAGCCGCTTCCCGGTCTGATGCCCCGGCATCCTTCCAATCCTTAACGCTGGCAACGTAGCCACAGGAGGGGCACACAAACTTCCAGCCCATTGGATCTTTCCCGAATCGCTGGGTTGTCTACTCACCGAGCCCAACATCACACTTCAATATGACGCCACGTCATACCAACAGCTATGTGAGAAAGATTGGATTTTTTCATATTAAACATCTTTTGTATAATCTTTCTATCAATATTGGCGTTAAGCAGTTTCTTTATGAGCCAAACTTCACCATCTTTCCATTTGGACTTGAAGTGACGCTCTCCATAATCATCTGTTTTGTATTTAACTGGCGAAACTTCATCATAAGATATGTCAATGTCTCCCCACAACTCATCTCTTCCTATTCTAGCCGTATGATGAGGAGTTACTTTGAACATCTTGCCTATTAGTATTGACGGTATTCCAGAAAGCCATAGCTTCTTAATAAGCCACACTTCACCATCTTTTAGTTTACTCCTTCCGCTTTTCTCTCCACGCAGACCATGCTTTAACTCAGTTTTATATGAATGGATTACATTTTCTTGATGAGTTACCCATTCAAGATTAAAATCAAAATTGTTATTCTTATTTCCATCTTTATGATTAGCATTTTTGCCACTGGGTCGCTTGCATACAAATGCTTCCAAAACCAAAACATGAATTCTGCAACATTTTACCTTGCCATTCTGACACAGGGCAACTTGCAAATAGCCCCACTGGTTTGGACATGCAGAAAGTATTATTGGTAATTTCCTTTTTCTCGATCTCACCCTTCCAAAATTCGATACATCATAATCCTGGCACCACCACACTGGAATCCAGGTCTCTTTATTGACCTCTGAGCCTTCTTGCAAGATTTGTAAATCTATTGCTTGCATCTGTCGTCCTTATGCAAAGGTTTATTGCCTTTTGTTGGCCTACCAAGACAACATACCTTTTAGCACGAGTGATGGCAGTATACAAGAGATTTCTCCGGAGTTGAATATAATTTGTGGTGTGTACCGGGATCACAACAACGGGAAATTCACTCCCTTGTGATCGGTGAACAGTAAGCGCATAAGCCATCTGTAGTTGCTCAAAATCCTTGGAAGCATACTCGACTTCCCGATCATCGATCATGACCACAACGGCACTCGCATCCCCTCCAAGCACAATCCCCATGTCCCCGTTGAACACCATCTTCTTGTAATCGTTCCTCGTCTGGATGACCCTATCCCCTGTCAAAAAAGGCGTCCCGCCTATAGCCACCCCTTCGACGTTGATCACGGGCCTCAATCGCCTATTCAGTTCTATCGTCCCGGCCGGCCCCTTCTTCATGGGACACAACACCTGGATATCCTTCAGGTCAAACCCATAGTGCGCGGAGAATTTCACGCACACCTTCTCTATCATGGGGGCGATGCCGTGCTTGTCCTCCTCGGTCACAAAGAAGAAATCCGAGTCGCCATCATTTTTGAGCTCAACCTTCTCGCCGCGATTGATTCGCTGAGCGTTCCGGTTGATGTAACTCTTCGCGGCCTGGCGATGAAGGGTGGTGAGATGCACTGTGGGGATTATCCACGATTCGATGATGTCTCCCAACACCCTCCCGGCACTCACCGACGGCAACTGGGCCGGGTCCCCAACGAGGATAAGCTGCGTCTTCTCCGGGTTGACCGCGGATAACAGGCTCGCCATGAGTTGCACATCCACCATGGAGGTCTCATCGATCACGAGCACGTCCACGTCGAGGGGGTTGTCCTGGTTGTGGCGGAATCCCACCTCGGGATGAAAGGCGAGCAGGCGGTGAATGGTCATGGCCGCACGACCGCCGGTTGCCTCGGACATGCGTTTGGCCGCCTTTCCCGTGGGGGCGGCCAGGGCAATATTCAAATCTCGACCCATGGCTCGGATGATGAAGTTGATCAAGTGGGTTTTGCCAACTCCGGGCCCACCCGCTAGAACCATGATTTTTGACGTCATGGCGAGGTCCAGGCCTCGAAGCTGGTCTTGGTCGAGGGAGTTGATTTCATCCGAGGAGAGCTCGCTTATCATGGCTGCATGGGGGGTTGAGACGAACTTTAGGAGGGACTGTGCCACGTCGATTTCAGCGGTCCACATTTCTGCCGTGTAGATGTAGGTGACGGGGGCGGGAGTGGTTGCATCGACTTTGCCTGCATCACCCTCGAAGGGAAGGGCTTCTTCCTTCAAGGCATCGCTCTTTTTCTGCGCCTCCATTCCCATCATTTCCCTCCCCGGCGTAAAATCCACCAGCTTCCCCGCGGCGATCATCTCGCTTAGCACCTCAACAACCTTCTCCTTCCCGGCCTCGAGGATCTCCACGGCGCGCTTGACCAGTTCCTCGAAGGGGAGACAGGTGTGCCCTTCTCTACCGGATGCTTCCTGCAGAACATACCTGATTCCGGCCGTCAGACGACGCCTGCTTTCCTTTTTTATCCCGGTGGACACGGCAATGGCGTCGGCTTTCTTGAAGCCTATCCCCCACACATCGTCGGCCAGAAGGTACACGTTGGCCTCGATCTGCTTCTTGGCTTTCTCCTTGGTGCCGTAAGTGTCCATGAGGCGGTTCAGAAGGGAGGGCGTTATCCCGTGGGTGCTGAAGTACACGTCAATCGTGCGATCCGACATGATGGAGATGTATTTCTCGTGGATCTCCTGGGCTCGGGCCGGGGTGATGCCATTGACCTCGGAGAGCTTCCCGGGAGAGTGCTCAATCACTTCGAAGAGGGCTGGGCCGAAGGCCTCCACGAGACGACGCGCAAGAGTAGGTCCGACCCAGCGCAGGCGGTCGAGGTAGTGGATGATTCCCATGGTATCCCTGGGAAGCTCGCGGGTGGCGTTGGAGAATTTGAATTGCCGGCCGTACCCCGTCTCTTCGTACTTCCCTTCCAGGGTTACGCAATCCCCGACCTCGAAGTCCAGCGGAAGAACACCGGTAGCCTTTTCTGGAATGCCACTGATCCGGATAATTCTCCAACCTCCCGTGAAGGGGCGGCTCATGTCCTTTATGGTCCCGGATATGGTTTCTACGGCGTTGATGGTGGTGGGAGCGGAAGATTGAGATGCGTTGCAAGGTGATGGCGTCTTCCTGGCCAGCTTAGACATGACACTCTCCTCGCTATGCGATATCGTTCCGATCTATCTTCCCGGCATCGGCCAAGACTTCACCAATGGCTTTCACCATGGCGTGGTGGATTTTGAGGTCCAGGCCGCTTTCTTCGCCATGCCTGTCTATGGGCACCCACACGGCCATAGAATACATTGTTCCCTGTTTTGGTGAGCCGTCGCTATTGGTTCCGCTTGTTGCGCGGCTCATGCTCATGCTTCGCCATGAAGGACGTTTGTCAAGTTCTACTTCACGCCATTCTCCGGTTTCCTTGTCTTTCACTCTTACTCCCATGATATGATTCCTTACTTTTTTGGGATGTTGGGTATTGAAGTAATGTTAAACTAAAATCACTTCAAATTTGACCATTTTTATTCTCTCTCCGCACTCTTCCATTTCTGGAAAATCAGGATACTTCTTATGCAGAAATGTGCTTCGGTTACAATCGCATTCATAGTTTCCATCAGTGAACAGATACTCGGCCGAATCAGGTGGGTAGCCATAACCAAAATCATAATCCAGGCAGTATTCCTTGTCTTCATATTCGAAAACTATTTTGGCTATAGTCTTTTTGCGAACGTCCAAACCTTCATGTTCTGCAAAGGCAATGATTGCGCCACGCTCCCTTGCAAAATCATAAAGTCTTCGCTTGAATTCTTCGCGCTCTTGCTTGGTAGAGAACCAGAAGTCCTGACCTTTTATTCCCAAGTCTCTTTCAATGAGGTCCTCATTCATTACTTCACCCCAAACGTGGAGCAGAAATTCATATTGAGCCATAGCGAAACCCCCACTCTTAATGGAAAGCATGGTTGCCTTGAAGGGTGGAATCTGGAGGACCCTCCCCCCAAGGCTTGTGATTACACTTTTCGCTAAAACGGTGACTTCTCTCCCGCTCCGCTTCCGGTTCCACCAGCAGCCCCACCCTTCTTGGCCTGGCCCGCGCTGGAATCCTTGGCGCCAGCATCCTTAACTTGGCTCGCGCTGGCCCCTCCAGCAGGCTTCATAAACTCGGGCTCTCCGGGCCTGCTTTCTGTGCCGCCAGCACCCTCGCCTGCTCCGCCATATCCTCCACCAGCGCCACCTTCCCCGCCCATCCTGGCCGCGGTAGCTTCCGCAGCCTCTTCCGCCTCGAACGTAGTCTGAACGCTGGCATCCTTCAGGGACTCGACCGTCGGGATGATGATCTCGTTCAGCAGCACCTCGTCAACCGGCTTCGGCATGGTGAACTTCGCGCGATAGTGCTTCTGAGGCTCGAGCCTTTTTTCCAGGGATATCTCGGTCTGGAACATGAAGAAGGGCTTGCGGCGGAGCATGACTCCCGAAATAAAACCCTTGGTGGGCTTGATGCTTACGCCGTGGAGCGTCAACCAAAATGGGATAGAGTCTTCCAGCCCGATGCAGAGGAGATTGTAGGACATGCCGCACGGAGGCTTGGTTTTCCCGTCCTCATCCCAGGCACCGAAGGGACAAACCTGCTTGGGGCGATTCCCAGGCCCCATTACGGCGCAGACCTTTGAAGGAGGAAGCGGATGGCGCGGATCGGGCTCCCAGTAGTTGTACGAGCGACAGAGCAAGTCACCGCCGTCTCCGGAAGCGAGCCATTCACTGTTCTTGCCGGTTTCGGAAATCAGGTCCTGTATGTAGGCGTTGACTTCGGGGGAGTTTTTGGAGCGGTCCTGCTGCGACCAGAAGCTACGGCCTTTGTCGGCCTTCACGATCACCACGTTCAGGGTTTCCACCTCTTCGCCGGTAAGGTTGCAAAGAAAGTTTCCTTCCGTGCCTGTCTTGCTGGTCGGCTGGATGACCCGGTATCGCGGGATTACCAGATCGGATGAATCGAAGGCCTCCCATCCGGTGTAGCCCTGGAGGCTTTCCGGGATGGCTATGGTGCCGGCGTGGGAGTGGACGGCGGGGACTTGTGCCTGAGACTGCACTTGGGACTGGTCTTTGTCGGACATGATGTTTTCCTTTCCATGTTTACGCTGTTCTCTGAGTTTTGCAAAATCAACCATAGCGCGGTCCTTTCAAAAAGATCGTTCAATCCACGATCCAGGGCTCCACCCTCCTGAAAAGCCCGGTCAGTAGATCGACATCCCACTTATTGTAAAGAAGGATATCTTCATACATTCCCTCAAGGTATGCCGGGTAAACCTTGCTCCCATCCCACCCAGTCGGTTTTGCTCCCACCCCGAAGTAGGCGCACCAGTATTCCATTTTCTTTAAGATGGGCTTGTTTGAAAAGGGAGTTTTCATTCCCAGGGAAAGCTCGACATCAACATGCGCCTTGTTTTCGAGGCGAGTGTCCACGAGCTTTTGGTACATGGACGGCTTGACTGCCGCGACGTCGAGCATCATGGAGCGCCGGTGCATGACCTGGCAATCAAACGTTTTGCCATTGTAGGAAACAAGCGTGATCCCAGATTGCATAGCCTCGCGCATCCAGTCCCACGCCGCAATGAGGAGCTTCTTTTCTTCTTCCTCGTTCGTGGCAAAAAGCTCCAGGTACTCCTCGCTCTTCGAATCATACCCCACGAAAGAGCAGGGCCGGCAGAACTCGGGCTTGACCCCCAGGTCCTTCTTGGACTTCTCCCTGAACTTGTCGCGCTCGGCGTTGATCTTTTTTTGCGCAGCATCGGGTCCCCAATTGGCGGGGATGGCCACCTCTGCCGGGTCGAACACGGGGAGACATTCCTCGGGGATGTTATCCGCTGGAATCGTTTCCGCATCAAAACTGCGAATGTGCATGAGGTCTGACATTTTGATTATTCTCCTTTCTCGGAATTCTTTTTCGTACCATCTTTCTCGCGCTCCAGCACGGCCCATCCCTGCTTTTCAAAAGTCAAAACATACCCGTCCAGGACGGTGATGATTTTATGCGGATCAAGCTGAAATGTGATCTTCTTGTCTTCTCCGCCTGTCGCGCCCATCGCCGTGAAGCACGCACCAAAACCGGCACCGTATGCTTCATGTCGAGATGACTCCATGGCTGCGGCATGTTTTGACGTGAGGGTGGAAAGTTCCTCCTCGTGGTCCGCCATGATCATCCATGTGGAGAGACTCATCGACACAAAGAATGACAACGCTGAAATCCAAAGCAAGTAAATCGGAACTGGACTCATGAAAAGCGTTTTTACTTTCATTGCGGCTACTCTCCTTTCTCGGAATCAGCAGTCTTCCGGCTCAACCTCGGGGGAAGCTCGGAGCCTTGAAGGGAAGGGGGTGTTTTCTTGTCCGTTGAACCCAGAAAAGCAGGGGACGACAGATCATTATCAGACGAAGTTTTCAGCGATGCGGCAACCATTTCTTCGCTGAATGGATCGCTGGCCCCCTCTTCCCATCCGCCTTCTTCCTCGTCAGTCTTTCCATTCCCGGCCCCACCTTCCTCCCCGCCCTTCTTTTTGCTTCCACCCTTCCCCCGCTTCTTACGCTTATCCTCCAGCGCCTCCGGCTTTTCCGGCCTTCCCTCGACCGGCACGCCATTCACGGCGACCACTTCCCCCTCCACCAAGTGCCATCCGTTCTCTTCCGGCTGCTCGGCGACCTTCGTCACAATGATATGTGCCCCGATCTTCGCGGCCCACTCCCGGAGCACTCGCTGGCTATCCAGGTCCAGCTCGGCCCACGCCTTGTCGATGGTCAGCAATCCAATGTCAGGGTGGGACGCCATGCACACGGCGCAACCCACGTGGATCTGCTCGGCGCCGGATGCCAGGGAGAGAGGATGACCATTGTACGTGACGACACCCTCGTCAAAGCCCAGCCCGAGAACCGGCATGCCGGCGGCCTCGATCAGCTCACCCTTGTAGTTTTTGAGTGCTGCCATGCGGTCGGTGTAGGATTGCGAAACGGCGCGCTGCGTTTCGAGGGAGGTCGTCGACGCTTTCCATGAAGTAATGGCGTTGAAGGTCTTGTTGGTGGCGTCGGCCGTGGATATGCGGGTGTCGACGTCCTGGAAGAGTGGAGTGAGGTCTTCGAGGGTGGTGAGGTGCTGTTCCATGGCCGCATGCTCATTTAGCATATTGGTAACTTCGATACGATGCGCTTCTTGTTCTGTTTTCATGACATCCAACGCTCGTTGTAGATCTGCAATTTGCTCTGCGATGTCTTGCATACTAAATTCACGCTCATTAATTCTGCGTTCTTGCGCTATAATCAATGTCTGGTAGTCTCTGGCCTTCTTCCGCTCATCGTCCTGCGCCGTCCTCCTCTCTTCCAGCGCCTTCCGCTCTTCAAACAAATCCTTGACCTTGACCTCCTCGACGCTCTCCCACCCTTCAGGCGGCGTAAAGCTGGCCTTCACCCCTTCAAGGCGCTTCACTTCGGCATTCACTTCCTTCCTGAGCTCGAAGAGCTTCTTGTGTGCCCGGTCGAAGGCTCCCACGGAATCACGCAGGTGCTCGGCCTTGACGCCGGTAAATCCGGATCGCTTCATGAATTCATCGGGATCCGGGCGAAAGGTGATGAGGCGCTGGAGGGTCTCTATCTTCTCGGACTCACTCAGGCGGTTGAAGGCGATGGGGTCCTGGACGTTCTCACCGAGCCTTGAGGAGAGGAACTCCTGCGGCGACGGAGCGATGAAGCCGCCCTTGCCGATAATGGAAAGCGTGGTGGTATATCCTCCGGATGGAGATCCGTCTTTCCCTTCCTTGCGATTGATCACGCGCTTCACCAGATAATCCCCGAAGTCGATCAACCCCTCGGCCCGGTCGGTGCCGTCCCGGATGATGTCAGCGGAGATGTGTTTCTCGCCAAGCAGCATTCCCCACAGGCACTCGAGGAGGGAGCTTTTGCCTTGGCGGTTTTTGCCCGTGAGCAAGACTATGGGGTCGGAGGGATCGGGGCGGATGTCCACGACCTTGAGCTTCTTGAAGTTCTCGGCGTAGATCTGGACTACGCGGAGAGGGGTGGGGAGGGGCGCGGTGGTGGTGGTTGAAGCAGGATTGTCTTTCATTTCTTCATTGTCTTGTGTCTTATTTGGCATTTTCGGTTTTCCTTTCTTCAAGTCGCGTCTTGATGAATCCGTAGACCTTGGAAGACATGAGCCGCTCCAGCCTGGAGATGATGGCATACTCCGTGCGGCCATGCTTTCCCACTGCATCATCCAGAAAGGCGAGGAAGGCGACGGTCAATTCCATGTCTTCCTTGTCGGTCCATGGCTGGCCTTTCTTAATGGAACGTGTTGAAGGTTTGATGTCGTAGTCGTCCGCATCCATCATGACCCTTGCCCTTCTCTCCACAAAACAGGCACCGTATCAGGGTTGGGACATCGAAACGACCACCACCAGATTTCTCTGCGCTCCAAAACAAGACAATAGCCACCAGACAAGAAAGGACACATGAAAATCAACGCTCGATTCTCGCTTGATATTTTGTACATACCAAAGCGATTTCTAGCTGATTCAATGCCATTAGTCTTCCACTCCCGAAAGACCATGGGAGCCAAGTCTATCGCATCGGATAGGTCTGAAAGACACATTAAGTCGCCTATTTTTGCCCCGTTGAGGGATGCCCCGTCGAGGGATGCCCCGTCGAGGAATGCCCCGTTGAGGGATGCCCCGTTGAGGGATGCCCCGTTGAGGGATGCCCTGTTGAGGAATGCCCCGTTGAGGAATGCCCCGTTGAGGGATGCCCTGTTGAGGGATGCCCCGACGAGGGATGCCCCGACGAGGGATGCCCCGTTGAGGGATGCCCCGACGAGGGATGCCCCGACGAGGCATCCCCCGACGAGGGATGCCCTGTTGAGGGATGCCCTGTTGAGGGATGCCCCGTTGAGGAATGCCCCGTTGAGGGATGCCCCGTCGAGGAATGCCCCGTTGAGGGATGCCCCGTCGAGGAATGCCCCGTTGAGGGATGCCCTGTTGAGATTGACTTTTAATCTTACAGCCAGTTCAAGCGCGGCTTTTAAGGCATAACGCTCATTGCTTACATCTACTTCTGTCTCGAAAAGCACGGAAGCATCAAACCAAGATTTGATCTGTGTCAATACCTTCATTGAGCATTCTCCTCTTTATTGCCAATCATCATCTTCGTTATTGTCGTTGTTTCCATCCCTTCCGTTCCCGCCCTTCCACTTCCCCTTATCCTCATCCAACTCCCCATGCCTCTCCCGGTAGGCAAGCTCCGTCTGGATGGCCTTGATGGCGCGGTCGTTGCCGTTGGCCGGGTCGCAGAACCACGATTGCTCCAGGAGCCACTCGAGGTAGCTACGCGGGATGTCCTCGACGGGCTTGCCCTTGTGGGCTTTGAAGGGGCAGGTCCAGAGTGATTGTGCCATGGTGATAAGCTCCTCCTTTCATAAGATTGTATTTTTTCGTGTTTCGCAGAATTGCAATTCCAATGCTTCGCGCTACTCCTCCAACTCCACCCGCAACCTCACCCTTGCCCGCGCCTCGCCGTTCCGAACGCTCAGCCGGTTTAGCTTGCGTTTGAGCTCGTGGTAGATCTCCATGCCGAAGAGATCAGCGAAGGAGTCTTCGTGGAGGGCTACGAAGTCTTCTGTAGGGTCGGGCTGATTGTCCGGATGACGCATCGGGTCGTATTTTGCCCCATAGCCAGCAACACTCTTCGCGGCATTCTCCCTTCCAAGGTGGACGAGGTTGCCGTGGAGGGTGGCGATTATGGTGATGGGGTCGGGGGTGAGGCGTGGCGGTGGCATTATGCTCGTCTTAATGGGTGGCATGGCTTGACTCCTTCTTTTTTAGACTTAAAATCCAATTCCACAAAAATTCATTAACTTTTCCCTCTGACTTTCCCCTCCATTTTCAAACAATCCACAAACCCGCATGGCTACAACTTGAAAACGACTTCATGACATCTCACTCCTTGAACTTTGCCAGCTTTCCGGCGGCGTGAAAGATCTCATGGCAGTCAGAGCACAAAACCACCAAGTCGGTGAGTAACTCATGAAAAATCCGCTCATAGGTTCGGTGATGAACATTCAAACCCTTCCCGCCCGCTAGATTTTGAGCGTTGCAGACTTGGCATCGATACTCGGCCTCCTCGAGCTTTGCGCCTCTTACCGCGGACCACTCGGGGGACATGAGGTATTCATGGTAGATTTGGCGTCTGGTCTTGGGCGGAGGAGGCTGCGACAAAGACTGCGGGGCGGATTGAGAAATAATAATTTTGTTCCTTGCCCCCAAAATTACGTATTGAGACCAGCCGAATAACGTACCAACAAGATCTTCCCACTGGCCTTCGGTTATCTCTGATTCATTAATATAATGTGTTATCTCATTGAGATTATTGTCGATAACAGAAATCCACGCATCTCTTTCCCTGGATCTTTTATTTTCTTCCAGACATTTTATGAAATCATAATCGTCATGGACCTTCTTTTCGTGTGGACTTTCTTCCCTGCCCATTTGAATCAATTCATCAAGCGTCATCCCGATTTCTCCTTTTCTCTAAAAAGTTTCTTCATTGAAACATGGCTCAAAAGAGAATGCAAGGAAATTTTCACATGGGCAACAAAAAAATAATTCCCAATGAGAAATGATTTGACAAGCTGGTTGAAGTCGCTAGAATTGCGATGGAGGTTAAAATATCATGCCAAAAGTCCCAATGAAGATGATTCCAAAGAAAACCATACGAGCGGCAGTAACGAAGGCCGGGAGTCTCGTGGCCCTGGCTGCCGTACTGGGTAAGAATCGCAGATCTATCTATGTTTATCTGGCAAAAAGGAAAGCTCCTGTTTCGGTTATAGAGCAAATTAACGCATTTCTTGGCCGCTAAGCACGGGAGCATTCCATTATGGCTCACAAGCTCTTCGATGAAGTGAAGGCTGCTTCGGATTGTCGAGAATTGATCCGCCGCTTTTGGCCCGATCATTTCAAGGAAGTCGGAAATATCAAGTGTCCCTTTCATGGCGATTCCGGCCCGTCCATGTCGATCAAAAAGGAATTTGCCGTTTGCCACGGAGCTTGTCAAAAGTCGTGGAGCGCCATTGATTTGTATCAGGAGCATCATGGAAAGACGGGATGCTCCAAGAAAGAATTGATGGAGTTGGTCAAGGAGATGGCGCGGGAGCTTGGCTTTCCAGATTACGACAAAACTCCGACTCCCGGACACGCTGCAAGCAGAACATCATCCCCACCAACATCAGCCACCCTCAAGAACCGTTGGACAAAGTTCTGGGAAACTCCACTCTCCGAGAAAGCCAGGGAATACCTTGAAAAAGAACGTGGCATACCCAGAGATATCATTGATGAGTTGAACAAGAACTATCTTATTGGATTTCAGCCAAGTTTTGGAGAGCATGGAGCCATCGAGTTTCCAGTTCTTGACTGGCACAAGAAAACACTTCTGTCTATTCAGCATGTTCCTGTTGGTGGTGGAGATAAGAAGTTTGTCAAGGGCGCATCCCCAAAAGACGGATTCTTCAAGCATGGGAACGGAGGAGACTACTGTGTTATTTCAGAAGCCGTGATTGATTCCCTTTCAATATACGCCGCATGTAGAAGCCAGATATTTCTCGATTCTGTTTCCATCTATTCTTCCGGAACATTTCAAAAGGTCAAGTTGATCCCTGGAAGCGTTCCTATTTTCTTTTTGGATGACGATCCAAGCGGCATCACCAACACGGTTCGGGCGCTACGAATGCTTGGTCCTGGAAGGGGGAAGTCCGTTGACTGGAGTCTTGCCGAGAAGGATAGTGGGAGTGGCGGTGAGGATGGAGCAACGTACCGCAGGGCAGCAAAAGACACCAATGATTTATGGAAGGCTGGCAAGGGAGATGTCATCCTTAGGATGGTAAAGGGGGCCACGGGGAGCAGGGATGAAGACGGCTTAAAGGCAAGGTTGCTGTCTCTCGTGGATCGGGCAAGACAGAAAATACTCCATAAAGAATATAAGAAAGAGGATGACCGCGACAAGGACCTCATTGTTTTGGACAGGCTTGAAGCCGAGGTAAAGGCGCCGCCGACGGAAAAGGCAAAGAAAGACCCGTCCCAGCGCGAGGAAGCAATTAGCATCACAAAAAAAGATGGGGCCTACTGGAAAACAGAGTACACTGCGACCGGCCCAGCCCCAAAGAAGATATCGAATTTTACCCTCTCCATCCTTCGCAACTTTTCTTCCCCCTCCGGGATGACCCGCCTCATCAAAATCACCCACGAAAACGGATTCTCGGCTGAATCGGAGGTGTCCTCCACGATCATGGTGTCCCGGCAGACATTCGCCGCGTGGATTCTCGGGCAAGGGAACTTCCTCTTCAAGGGGACGCAAGCCGACCTCGAGAAGATGTGGGAGCTTGAGCTCGACGCCAATGACGGGAAGATCATTTATCGGCCGGACCATATCGGGTGGGTGCCAAGACAGGGCCTGTGGTTGTTCGGGGACTGCGCCGTGAAGGATGGAGACGTATTTGAGCCGGATACGGACGGCATCTATTGGGTGGATGAATCCGGGTATCAGCCCATGGCAATCGATCTTTCCGAGACAAAGGAAGAGATTTGCAGTTCTGTCCCATCCCTTGAGTGGAGGGTGTCCGCGGAGGTATCCGAAAAGGCCAGGAAGGGGATAGTTGAAAAGCTCAAGCAGAACCTTGGGGGGTTCGAGGCGTATCTTGCCCTTGGGTTCGTGGCCGGCTGCGCGTACCTGGATGAGATTTTCCGGGAGTACAAGTTTCCCATCCTCTTCATCTTCGGTCGGCGCCAGTGCGGAAAGAACACCCTGGCCAACACGCTCATGTCTCATTGGGGACTCGGAGAATGGTCGAGTGATAACGTGGTATCGATCACCAAGGCCGCGCTCTCGCGCAAGCTGGCGTACTATAGCAACATCCCCGTGTGGGTGGATGAGTACAGGTCCGGAGATCCCAAGTGCCAGGAAAAGGATTCACTGCTGAGATCCGCATACGACCGGGTGGGCGGGAGCAAGGGAACGTTGGGACCAGGGGTATTGAGCCCGAAGGTGCGGGCTCCGCTTATCGTCACTGGAGAGGGGTTCCCGTCGGACTCCGCGCTGACTTCCCGGTGTGCCATGATCCAGCTCAGCGAGATACGGAGGAAGGACGACCTTTATAGTGACATCAGGGATTACATGCCGAACCTGAGTGCCGTGTTTCTCTCTTTTCTAAGAAGCAAAACGCCGGGCAAGGCCAAGAAACTCTTGGAGCAGATCGAAAAATCAAAGAAGTGGCTTGAAGGGAAGGGCATGGACCCTAGGCTTTCCAGTGTATATGCCACGCTCAGCACGTCATTCTTGCAGACCTATTATCCGGAGATTGACAGAGGCGAGGCCGAATTATTCAGGGACTGGATTCTCAAAGAAGCCCATGTCATGAAGGCAGAGAAGGAAGAGAAGCTCCTCACGCATGAATTTCTGTATGACATGGAGGTGCTCAGGGCCCGTGGAATATTGAATGGATCGCATGTTGAGATTGAGAGGAAAGTGGTTGATGGATACATGACTCCCAGCCTCGTGTTTATTTGGCTCAAGGCTGTTTACAACATCTGGGCGGAAGACAGGAAGAGACGTGGAGAATCGGTATGGTCATATCAGGATCTCCAGAAATATTTCAGGGAAGAGCCATATTTTGTCGAGGATTCCAAGCTCAAAAAGATCAATCTGATACCAAGGAGATCCCTTGTTTTTGCATGGGATAAAATTCCGATTGACATCCAGGAGGTTTTTAATGCAGGATGGAAAAATAAAGAGAAAACCTCTTAGAAAATTGAATACTTATGATTAGTTATCAAGCGACATAAATCCGCTGGTAACAGCAGGGGGACTACTGTTACCTTACTGTTACCGATCTGTTACCGAAAAAAACAAAGCAAAAACATATAGTTAAATCCATCAGTAACAGAGTAACAGCGATTCCCGAAAAACACCCTTACCAAAAGAATCCAGATCAAGAAGAAAAATTCAAAGAAGGTCGGTTTGGATTTTTTCTTTGCGTGGAGCTCCAAAAATTTTGGATGATATGATTTTTGCTGTTACCTGGCATTTTGCTGTTACCGAGGCCTTTGCGACAGGGATTTGATGGCCCCCTATATATATATTTTATTAATAAATACAATAATATAATATAAGGGGGCTTTTCATTTTGTGTGGTAACAGCGCGGTAACATCTCGGTAACAGTTGAAGTAAAAATGATGGATAAAAGTCTATAGATCGGCATGGATTCTAAGTTTTCGTGTGTTACTTGACAGGTTTTGATACCCAAAAAACCGTTGACAATAATCAAAAACACACTATGATAAAGGCACTATGAAAGAAAATAGTCAATCTCGCCAACCAACAAGCATCGTAATGTCCCTTGAGGCCAAGCGGCTTCGGGACAAAATCGCCAGCAAACTCGGCATTTCAAAGTCCGCCGTGTGGGAGATCGCCGTCCGGAGACTCGCGGAGATGGAGGGGGTTGGGGCCGACCGTGAAGAGGGCACCGGAGAGAAGGCGGACCGGGAGACAGAGGAGAAAAGCCATGGATTGGGATGAACTGCTACCCGAGAAGGAGCGGGCGCCACAAGCCAAGCAACAACCCCTCGAAGAGGAAGGGCTTCCATCTTTAGGGCAAGACACCAATCCAGCTCTTCAAGGCGTGACCGGCCAGGCCACCACAATTGATCAGGCCGCATCTTCTGTTCCCCCACCCACCCCCACACCACCACCAGGCTTCACCCTCCCTCCAGGCTGGACCTTCCCCGCCCCCGACACATCCGGAGCCCCGCTGAACCGCGTCATCAACGCCGCCTACCAGCAGATCCACGGGGTTTACCTTACAATCAAGGCAAAGGAAGCGGAGGGGGAATTGACCCCGGAGCGCGCGGCGGAGCTGAGAGCGCGCCTCAACGCCGTCCTGAAATCCGAGAAGGTAGTGAATGCCGAGGAGGCCATCGCCCGGGAATTCCGTTCCTTCCAGGATGCCGTGAATGGGAAGGGGGTGGCGTCAGACGGATCGGAAAGGAAGGCCGCGGGCGTCACGGGCGTCACGGACCACAAGGGCAAGGCGGCGGCGGCCGGGAATGTGCGGGCCGGGTGCGCTTGGCTCGTGAAGTATGTGCGATGGTGGGTGTGGAGCGAGGAAGGAAAAGAAGGATCATCTCTTCAGGGCCAGGAAGGAGAGAAGGCGGTATGAGCGGTATGGTTGGAACAGGCGGCATAATGGCGAGCATTCATAACTACTATCATGGCAAGCACAAATGGGTGGAAGGCCTTGGCGAAATTGTCACCGCACATGGAAAGCGGGATACCATCGCATTCAGGACGGCCATGATGCCCGGGCTTTCGATTACCTACGAGGGTTGCGGATTTTGGTCCTTAACGCATGACGAAAGCGGGATGAAGCTGAGCGGTGAGTATCAGCGCATTGACGATGCAATAAGGACGGCCGAGGAGCTTGCATCGCGGATCGACTGGAGAAAGATTGTCATAGAGGATATACCGGATCAAAAGATCCCTGATGAAATGTTTGATTTGTTGTTTGAAATCGAATGCACGGCCATGGAAATTCAGGACAGGATTGATGCTGCGATGGATGATGGAGGCGGGGAAAATAAGCCATGACAGAGCAACAAGAAAGAGATCTCCAATCCGCGTTGGTCGAGTGCCGCAGGTTTGTCAGTGCCGCGAAGTTGGCGCTTGAGAAGCACCATGAAAACATGCAGTGCATTTCCGTGAGAGAAAAGTTCGGGGACGGAGTGCGCGACGATAAGAAAATTCACGTTAAGGGGATGACTTCATCTCTGGCGGCCGCCAAGCGTGCAAGCATGGATCTCGCACGAGCCCTGACAAGATTTCGAAGGAGGCCATTGAAGTGAAAGACATCGAAGTGAAATACCCAACTCTCCCGACATGCGCCTGCCCTCCGGGCTATCACGACATCCATGGATCATATTGCCATGACGACTTGCGCCGAGCTTTCGTGGCCGGCGCCGCATGGTGGGAATTTCACAGCAACTCGGGCACGATGTGGTCGAGCGACAGGGATATTGCCGAGATGGAGGCCGAGAAGAGGTATCCTGGAGGAGGGCCTCGAAATGAAGAGCCACAAGGGGAGCGGTCATGATAACCCGGGTGTCCATGCCATCATCGGCAATAGTAGTGTCGGCAACGCTCGAAAACCCCTGCAAGCTCTGCCATGAGCGCGAGGCAACCCCTGGGCTCAGGACCTGCCCGACGTGTCGCGGGGAAGGGGAGGACGTGACGTTTGAAGCGGGGATGTGCGATGTAGGGATGTGCAAGGGTGGAGCATGCGGGACAATGCTGATGCCACCAAAGAATGATGCCCTAAAGAATGAGGCCCCAAAGAGAGAGAAGGCTCACAAGGCAAAAACTCCATCCCCTTCAAGGCCAATACCTTCTCCTTCAAGGCCAGCATCATTGCAGAACCTTCCAATTCAATCCGAACCATCCATCGCCACATCCACTGCCCCGCCCCGCCCCTTAACCGGAATCTCCCTCGAAGCCCAAGAAAAGTGGGAGCAGGCCCGCGCTGGATCCGGAACCAGCACTCGCAAGCCTCCGCCAAACAAAAAGCCCCGAGAGAAAGTGTATTGCGCCTGCGGGTGTGGCAAGGCCTTCGCCAGGGTGATCGGTGGGTACTGGGAGAGCAGGAAATATTACAACGCGGAATGCAAGCGCAGACATTTCAAGCCAAACTTCGGCTGGCCAGGGGATGGCAGTGGTGGCGAAAAAAATGGAGGCAAACCGGAAAAATACACAATCACCCCGGAAGGCGACGAGCTTATAAAGCAGCTCTATGCCGAGAAGGTGGGGATGGATCGCAAAAGCCACGTCAAGGCCCTGGCCGAGCAGCTCGGCGTTCCTCCTTGGAAGGTTTCCCGACGGGCGTCGGCGCTCGGGGTCCTGTTTTCACCAAGGGCCGAAGCCCCGTGGAGCGAGGAAGAGCTTGCCTGCCTCAAGGAAAACGCCCACTGGTCCCCCGTGGTGATCGCAAGGAACATGCGGAAGGCTGGATTCCAGCGGAGCGCTACGGCGATCAAAATCAAAATGACGAGGCTTGGCGGGAAGGAAGTGGTGCTGAACGGGGAGAGCTTCACTTCTCGGGGACTGGGTAGGCTGTTCGGGGTGGACAGTCAAGCTGTTGTGCGGTGGATCGATCGGGGGTTGCTCATTGCCGAGCGGATGGGGACCGCGAGAACCGAGGCGCAGCACGGGGATATTTGGAGGATCAAGCGGGAGGATGTTCGGCGGTTTGTGCTGGCGCATGTGAACGTGATAGACTTCCGTAAGATCGCGGATCGGTGGTGGTTTGTCGAGTTGGTGGCTGGGGTTGGTGGGAATGGTGGGGGGGGCGGTAGGGATGAAGGAAGGTGAGAGAAGGGGAAAAGTATGAAAATCTATGTGGCGTCTTCATGGAGAAACACGAGACAGCCTGAAGTGGTCAAGGCACTCAGGGCCGAGGGTTTTGATGTTTACGACTTCAAGAATCCCAGGGAAGGAGATAACGGCTTCCATTGGTCCGAGATTGACCAGGACTGGAAGAGCTGGACGCCGGGACAGTTCAGGGAAGCTCTTAAAGATCCCATTGCAAGGATAGGATTTGAGAGCGACAAGAAAGCTCTGGACGATTGCGATGCCTGCGTTCTCGTGCTTCCTTGCGGTCGAAGCGCTCATCTCGAGCTTGGGTATGCCATCGGGGAGTTGAAGGCAACCTATGTGCTCATCGAGGAGCCTTCCGAACCGGAGCTCATGTATGCCATGGTGAACAGGATATGCTTGAATCTGGATGAGCTGGTTAAAGTGATTGTGAGTGATTTCTTGCCGTTTTGAAGGAGAACCAACCTTGTATGGCGGTATCACAGAAAGACAATGAGTCCATTACCACAGCCACTATCACCACAGCCACCATCATTACCGTCCACGAGGTGACCTACGCCTCCGGCACCAAGCGGGTGAGTGTACTATGTGACGACGTCGAGGAGGTCCGGGGCATGGTGGATAAGTTTTTGCGGGCCGGCGGCGGGGCGGGAGGGGCCGGCAGCGGTGGAGGTGCGGTGGGCGGCAATAATGACCACGAGCCCGCGCTCAAGATCACAAGGAAGGCGATGAGGCGGGATGAGTTTGACGCCCTTGAAGAGTGGGAGAGCACGAAGCCATGACGCCCCCATCCTTCCTCGCGGACCTCACTGTCATTTCCTGCCAACGCTGCGGTGCGAATTATGCTGCATCTCAGTCGATCTGCCCTCGGTGCAGGGGAATGGGTGGGAAGAAGCATGAATGCGCTGAAGAGGCCAAAAACGACATCAAAGAGCCCCCTCTCTTCGAGGCAACAGAGGGCAAGGAATCGGATCTCCAAAAAGAGGTGGAGGATTGGCTTGATGAGCGGCACTGGTACTACCACCATGATAGATCGAAGCGAGCAAACGTCCCTGGCTTCCTTGACTTGGTTGTCGCGCTTCCAAGAGCCGTCACCGCCTGGCTCGAGTTAAAAAAGAAAAATGAGTACCCGACGAAGGAGCAAAAGGAAACGATTCAGCATTTGAGTGCGCTCGGCCATCATGTTAAGGTGGCGAGAAGCTTGGAAGAGGTGAAGGCTTGGATTGAGGGATTGCTTGGAAGGGAGGGGGAACCTTGACTGGATCGAAATCGACAAAGAAGGACGTTCAAAGAACGCCAAAAGAAACGGCGCTGCATTACATCTGGTGGCACACGGCGGCTTACATGGCCCCGGCCCCGCTGGACGAGCTTCAATATCAACTCCACAAACGTCATGGCATGGAGTCTGAAGACGCCGTAAAACTGCTTGACGAAATGTTGAAGGAAAAAGAGATTGAGTGGGTGGAATGCACGTATATTTCATCTGGATATGCCTTGAAGGAGACAGATCCGAAGTTCGTTGAGTAGTGCCTGAGTAGGAGCGAGCAGAAGTGCAATCCTTAAAGGGAGAAAACGCCGTGATCAAATCGCCTGCTACCATATCTTCCACCATCACCACCCTATCGGAATCGCTGATTACTCCATACATCCATGTCCCTACTCCGCCTTCTCAACCTGCTTCATCCCATCATTCTCAACTCGCCCCTCAACCAGTCTCCCCCTTCTTCTTCCACTTCCATGTCCCGGCCATAGCCCCGTCAACCAACGAATTCCACGGAAAGCTCACCACAAAAGATAGGATCAAGCTTAAAATCAAATGGCAGCACCTCATAGCGCGCGAGGCCAGGAAGCAAAGGCTTGCTCGGTGGGGTGGGCGATATCCGGTCACAGTAGAATGCTTCGGCTGCTTTGCCAAGGGTGCCAGAATGTACGACGCGGACAATTTGTCGGCAACGCTGAAAATGATCATTGACGGGCTTGTCACCGTGAAAATCTTGGCCGGGGATTCGCCGCGGTTCGTTCGGCGCGTGGTCATGGAGTCGGTGCGGGTCGGGGAGGGGAAGAGCCGGTGCGTTGTTGTGGTTAGGGAGGGGTGAGGGATGGCGAGAAGGAGGGATAGAAAACCATGAACGCAAGGCCAACAATCGATCCAAGATACCTCTGCCAACAGCATCTCAACGGCGCGCATTTCGAGCACCATAAGCACGAGAAGAAGTGGACCATCAAGAAGATGCGCCCCGGAAAATACCTCACCAACAACTGTTTCGAGCCAGCCAACTACAAAGCGAGGCATGACGAGCTCGTGGCGGAAATGCTGCGAAGGGGAGGGAACCACAACTCTCCGATTGAGCAGCCGGATTTTAGCTATTTGACCGACGAGGAGCGCGAGTGGAAGGCAGACCCGGAGGCCGCCAGGCTTGCGCTCATGGATCGGTGTTGGGAGTGCAGGACCATGGTTTTGCATCGCGTGGACTTTTTGTCGATGATGGAGGCATAGATGGACACTGTTTTAGAGGCCACCCCAGAGACTACCTCGGAGATTGCGGTTGAAAAATTGCAATCAAATCAAGCAAAGACAACCATCACCCTTCCCTGTCGCCGCTGCAACAACACGGAGCGCGAGCAACCCACGCCGGGCCTGTGTTCGTGGTGTTATGACGTTGCCCACCCGGATTCAGACACCAGCACCGAGCGCCAGGAAGAGATAGACCGGCGCATTCGGCAGATGAGGAAGATCCACGATCTGGAGATAGCCATGGACGGTTACCAGCGGGCGCAATGGATCGAGGCCGGGTGGAAAATGGTTTTTTATGGGGTTTTGGATGGTCACAAGAGAGGTGAATGCCGGGAAGGGGGAATCGGCCTTGGGCCAAAATAGCGGAAGCAGCGACAACGACCGCCAAGTCTCCAGCGCCAGCGATGCAGTCTCCCCTGACCGCCTAGTCTATCTCGGCTCTCTAGTTTCCCGCTGGGCCGAGTACGAGTCCATCCGCATCGCCGGGCGGGCCTTTTCCCTTCCGCCGTCCATGCAGTGCCTGCGCTATGATGTTCACACGGGAGGCGTCCACGTCGTATCCGAGGGGCCCTGTTACATTCCCTCGACGGCAAAGAAGGAGCACCGCATTGTCGAGGAGTTCGGATTTGCTTTCCGCGCGCTCGATACCCGGCACCAGGTGCTGATCCTGGTTGACCATTTCGACGGATTTGAAATTGTCGAGCAGCTCATGATATTCTCGGGGGACGGGGAGAGGCGGAGGTTTTTCGGGGAGATTTGCGGGGGAGGAGGGAAGGACAAGGATGGCTTGGAAGGGGGAGAAGATGGGGGTGGGAACGGTGGAAGGAAAGAAAGCGAAGACGTAGGTGGCGGGTCCCGCTCTCCATCTTCAAGTGGAATACAGGCCCGGCTCGACCTGGCATGGACCGCGCTCAATGTCGAGTGGAGGAAGCGGGAGCGGGAGATGAAGGCCTTGAAGAGAGAGGAAATCAAGGATAGGGAGGGATAAGCCATGGACATTGAAGCACTGATTCGCGTCGAGGCCTCAGACGCAGAAAACAGCATCCACGATTTCAATTTTGCGATGGCGCTCAGAAAAGCACATGAGCTTTATGCCGGGAAGGGGAGGGAGGATCTTCTGGGTTTGCAGCGGGTGGCCAGAGAGGAATATCGAAATCGTGGGAGCTATCATAGTACGGTGGCCGCATGCGTGGTGTTGGCCAAGCTTCTCAAAGAGCAGAAGAAAGGATAAGCCATGGCGCGAAGACCATCACCTCAAGGAAAGCCAATCACCACCCTTCGAGGGGAAGCGGCGGCGGCGAAACCAGCAGCGAAACCACTCACACAACCACCCGCAGTGCAACCCTCCCCGCCATCCTCAATAGAAAAAACAGTATCCCGCCTCCTGAAATTCACCGCCTCGGCCTGCCATTCGGAGATCACGGACGCTCTCCGCCATGAGATCCCGCGGCCAAACATCGCATCGCTCCCTCCTGTGCCGGACCACACGCACCGCACGCTCCGCTCCATTGGGCGCAGGCTCTCTCCTTCGAGGCCGTTTTGTCCCGAGACCGTAAAAAAGCTCGTGGCCCAGGCCGGGCTGCCGGCGAAGCAGCTTCCCGGGAAAGGGTGGTGGGCGGTTAGGGATGAGGATATTGAAACTTGGATCGAGGAGTATATGGCGCGGGAGGGCGAGAGACATGACGGGGAAAATAAAAAGAAAAAGCCTTGAAGGTGAGGAGGTCAAGAAAGTAAGGCCCCTTTCCCTTAAGGCTTTTGTCTGCTTTCGACGTTTTATCCTCGCTCTCTCACCTCCGCGCGCTCTCGCTCTTAACTCCGCCCCTCCCCATTCCACCCATGATGGTCACCCGATCCCACTCAGGCCGGATTGCAACGTAAGTTACATCCTCGAAAATGCATGCCAGGTCTCCTCCGTCAACCGGGAAAGGGTTGTTGCCGGGGTCTGCGGCGTGGTCCTTACGGAAGATTTCGCGTCGCAGGAAGGCCGGGTACTCCGGGGAGAAGTGGGGAATGGCGCCAAGAGCGAAGGAGGCAGAGGAAACGGATGAATCCTCATTCCTCTTTCCCCTCGCGGCGAGTATGGGCATCATGTGCTCAACGGCAAGGTGACGACATCGCGTCCAGGACCTCACGCCCTGATGCCAATAGGCGTTCGCAAGGGGCAGGTGGAGCGGGGCCGAGAAGGGGGGAATTTCTGGCTGCGTAGCTGGCTGGGTTGCAATCTGCGTGGAGAGTTGAGTGCTATGTTTCTCGGCAATGGTCGTCATGGTAGTGGTCGTCATGGCATTTCTCCTTTTCAAGGTAATGTGCTCAGTCAACAATCTCATTCTCCAAAAACTTCTTCATTTTCCCTTCCCAGTACCTGTCTTCCCTCCTCCTCCTCAACGCCTTTCTCCCTTCTTCTCCGTACCCTCCATTCTTCGCGACAATTTCTTCCCGCTTCCCTCGCATTTCAAGCAGCCGCTCCCGCAAGCTGCTCACCACCACGAATCGCCTCCCCCCTTCCAGGGAGGACCTGACCTTCTCCTCGGTCATCATCATCCGGATCCATCGGTCGGTCATTCCGGTTGCTCGGGCGGCGGCGGCCGGGGAGAGGATTTGTTCGCCTTTTGCGTTGTAGAGTGGCATGGTTGATTATCCTTTCTTCCTCCGTATTATTATTGTTCGTTTGCGCTCAGCCCCGCCCACGAAGGTTGGGGGCTCGGCCTTAATCAGGAGAAAAACTCATCGATGAATTTTTTTGTGTCTTTTCTGAGTGCGTCCACCTCCTCACGCAATGACATCATCCGGTTTATCCTGCGAGTCAACCCATTTATTTTCTTTTTCGTTAGGAGTGTCGTCTCCGGGTAGTCCCTCAATTCGGCTTCCCACCTCATCCTAATCTGTTCCCAATAAGCGATGTCGTCATTCAAGTCCATGTTGTTTTTTGTCCTTCCTCTTTTAGTGCATTTAGTAATCGCTTAGAGTCTCCAGTATTCGGCTTTTTCTTCAGGGTAGTAGTTGCATGCACGAGTGGAGGAGTCTATTCTCTTCAGTTCGTGAACAAGTTCCATGGTGGAGATTGTCTTGACTGGGCAGTAACTTTCCCATCCGTCGCCATCTTCTGTCAGCCCTTCATGGCGGTCGCGAGCAAAATCACCACAATTCGAACAACTTTCAAAATCGGAACTGTTTCCGAAAACCAGCTTCCATGTGGAATTGCCAATAAATTGATACTCTATCCAGAATCTGTAATGGCCCCCATTACAACATTTTCCGGCCTCAAAATCGGTGTCGTCAAATGCCGTGACGATACCAGAACTTTCGATTTCTGAACCGAGCGCCCGCTCTGCCATGAGGTGACGGGTAACGAGTTTTTTATTTCTTTTGTAGTGAGCCATAATGGATCTCCTTTTCTATGGTTTGTTCTTTTTTCTAATGATGGTCAGCTTTCGGGTCGGTGCCGAGGCTTCTGCCCCAAGAGTAGGCATTGACCCTTCACGGGAAGGCGTTGGCTCGCTCGGCTTCGGGTCGTTGCGCTTCAGATCGTGGAGCCTGCCGATCAGGCGCAGGGCGTAGGGTGCCGAGCGCCATTGTGGAGTGTACTGGGTGGGGCTGGATTCATCTTCTATGGGTGGCATGGCTAATGGTTTACCTCCTCCTCTTCGTTGTAGGGCTCATCACACTCAGGATACCGTGCCCTGAGCTTCTTGGCTTCCTCGGAATAATCAGTTGCGAGAGTCGGGAATCCATCCTCAATGGCCATGCTCCAGTTCTCTATCAAGTTTCGGTAAAGTTTTTTGGCTTTGCTTGTGGTCATTGTGGCTCTCTCCCTTTCGTTTGTGGTGTGATTGGTCATCGTTACTGCTTCCCCTGCCTTCTCCCCGCGCTCCCGGTGTCCAGGTCGAGAGCGTAGGGGGAAATCAGGAAAACAATGCCAAGAGGAGATCAGGATATCTCGGGTCGTCATGGTGGAACGATTCGTGATGGTATTTCATGTCTCCATTCATAATCGTGATGATCCTGTAAGTGGAGGAAAGCGCGGCGATGTAGGTGCGCCCGTCGGAGCCGTCCACGATGCGGGCCTTCGTGGAATATGTGAGCTTCTTGACGGCCCCGGTAGTCTGCCGGGTAGCTCGCTCGCCTTTCTTCGGGTGTTTTTCGATTGCGAAGACCGCTGTCACTTTCCTTGATCCGCTCGGCCAATTCTCGATTGTTGCGCTCATCCTGGGGTTGCTGTACTCGGTCATGGTCATTTCTCCATTTCTTGGTTGTTGGTGTTGCTGGTTATGCCCGGATCATCGGCTCCGGGTGGGCCGGGCGCGCTAAAAGGAATCATGGCTAATCTTCATCGGGCTCGGTCACAAGCTCAAAGTCAAACCCATCCACACTTCCAGGTCCTTCAGCATCCACCACGCTGTACTGTGCGCCGTTGGTTCCGCAGATCCAAAGTTGTCCATGCTCAAACCATGCACTCCACTTGACGCTGCGGCCTGGGTGCAACGCACGAAACGCAGCCAGAGTCTTCTTTTCCATTTTTGGGTTCTCGCATTTCAGCATGTCCGTTTCTCCTTTACAGTAACGACTTGTAATTCCTTCCAACCTTCACCAAACTTACACAGAAAAAAACATCTTTTTCAACTTTTTTCTTTTTTTCCGTGAAAATTAACCGTCAAAAACACCTTAATACTTCCGTTTTCGGAAGTCAAGAATTATTTTTTGCGGAAACAATTCCCCAATAATTTCACGGAATATAAAATTGGTAAGGAAAAAATAGAAAAAAACACAAGCAATTCCAGTAACATAGTTTTTATTGGTAAGGTTGTCCGACCTTTTGTTGGTATGACCATTTAATGGTATGACCTTGAAGAGAGGGAATTTCCGAGGACTTGACAAGGACTTGACATCTTCGAGGCAAATGTGCAATCGTCCGCGCGTGGGGTCGGACCACGGCCGCCACGGGGACGCCGCAGGAGAGGTCCCACCCATGCTACGATGGGGAGATCTGTCCTTTTTCCGGGAAGAGGAGTAAGCCCTTGTTTCCCTCCTCCTTTCAAGGACTTACTGAGCTTACCGGAATGGTTCCCGACGAAAGTTTCAAGGCTTCACCCTTCAACCCCCTCTTCCTCCAGGGGCGAGTGCTCCGCTCACAAATCGGCCTTACCCACCGGTTCGGAGCCACTCGCCCCGCCTTTTCTTCGTTTCTGCACCGATTCTGCACCACCCCGCCCTGACATGCCCATCTATCCCAACACAAATTCATTCCTTCAAGGTTTTTCTGGCCGTATGTCATCCTCACCTGTATGATAATGCTCCAAGAACAGTATTTTGCCGGGGAATGGGTCGAGAACGGTGAGAAATACAGACACAGCAAGCCTTGAAGGGGAGGAGGGCTTAGAGGAAAATGGGGGGAGATCGTCCAGCGTCACCGGCGTCGCCAGCATCATCGGCGCAAGCCAAGCGAGCGGGAAGCGCGGGCAGCTTTGTAAACTACCACGAAGACATCATGGGCTTTGCGTCGCCATGCTCGCTCATCTATGACTCAACGAGGTCCCTGGCGGCTGCCGTACTCGCCCAAGCCGTGGAGGATGCGACGGTCGTGGCGCTCTGGCCGGTGAGCGGAATAGTCCACGAGACCTTGGAGCGGGACCTTTGGCTCGAGCTTGGAGCCTGGTTCCTCGATGGCGAGGACGGGGCCGAGTGGTTTGGCGGCGGGATATGGCAGACGCTGGTCGGCGTGGTCCATAGCCGAGCACAAGCTCATGCGGTGAGCTGGAAAAGGATGAAGAATAAGCAGTATGGCGCTGTGTGGGGGACATGGACCGAGCGCAATGCCGTCGAGGCTGAGCGTGAAGCTTGTCCAGGCGGCCCGGAAGCATACGTCCCTCCGGTTCGCAGGATGCCATCCTCGGATCACTATACTACACCGTCCCCTCTTTCAAGGCAGTTCCTACAGCGTAACTATGGCCCGAAAATCTCCATCCTGTTTTGCAGCGATGCTCTCGACATGGAGCCCGCCACGATTCTCAGGCTCACGGCGCAGCGCATTATTCAGACAGCGATTCGGACCACGTTTCTCCGGGCGCGGCAGGTAGCCATGGCCGAGATTGCCGGGCGGCGGCCGGGTGATTTGTTCGGGGACGATTGGATCGCGCTTCCATCGGAAGAGTGGTTTTCGCCCCGGGCCCCCGGGATTCCTCCCTTCGAGGTTTTTCACGGGACCGGCAGGGCTGGCGGTGGGATTGGCAGGGCTGGGGGTGCAACAGGCGAAGAAGTGGAAGAGGGTATCCAGCAAGATCAAATCCCGTTCACACTGGCCTGGTGCTGCCGACATGCGCGGATTGATCCTGACGTGTTGCGCGGGAGAGTAGCGGAGGCCATGTATGCGAGTGTTGAGTTGGAGAGCGAAGAGTGGAGAGAGGCCTTGAAGGGTGAGGGAAGTGAGGAGCGTGGCGGCGTTACTGTTGACGTTGCCTCCATTCTTCCCTTGGTTTTTTCGGCCTCCAACCGCGCTTCGATGACGCTGGATGCTGAGCTGGATTTGCGCGGGATCTTGAGTGGTGGAATGAGATTAGCGGACATGGATAGGAGAATGAAGGAAGAGGCGATAAAGGTGGAAGCATTAAAGGCAGAAGCGGCAACGGCAGATTCCGAAGAGCGGTCTTTCGAGCCCGAGTCAGTTCTCCTCCCTCTTCCAAGCTTAGAGGATCATGCGGCGGTTCGTGGCCCGGCGGTCGAGGCTATTTTGGCTATGGAGCTCCAGCGATGGCAGCGGCATGTAGTGGCGGTCGATGCGATGGCAGCGGGAGCATAGACTTCAATGAGAGACAGAGCAATCCACGAGGATGAAACTGCAATGCAGAGGTCGAGTCATAATGGTAACCAAACCGAGTGTGAAACATGTGATTTTCATCCGGAGTTCGCGGCCTTACTCACAACAGCCATGACCGACCTCAAATGGATTCGCTGGACGGGCTATGGCATCCTGTGCGTCACCGGTTCATTTCTGCTCACAATCTGGTCGGTGTTATACCCTCAAATCATGAGCATAAATGAGCAGTTGCAGCACATGAGGATTGCGACGGAGGTCAACACTCGGGAGATCGCGGCGCTGAAAGTCGCGGATGGAGAGAGTAAAGACGATCGCCGGCAGATCCGGGCGAGCATTGAGAAGATTTGGAAAGGGGATAAGTGAGAACCGAATTAAAAACGTGGAAAAATCAAAAATGGGGGAAATCATCATGAACAGCATGAACACGGAAAGAATCATCAAGCATAGTCATTTCTGGAACATCATGGTAGGAATCTTCGCCTTCATGGCGCTCACCTCCACCTTCATGGTATCGCTTTCCATTCTTGGAGGATGCGCAGGCATGTCCGTGCAGGACACCGTTGAAAGCATTGCAGAGAAGGCTGGGTTCGCGGCCTATGCCTACCTTCCCGAGTATCGGCACGTCACGTTGACGACCTGCACCGTAAAGGATGTGATCCAGACTGGAGACGACCCGCTTGTCATTCAGGGGCTAATCGAAGAGCAGATCGGCCAGATCTGGGTGGCGAGCACCAAGACCGACAAGGTTTTCGTGGCGCTTCTGCTTAATGACATGGTGCGCGTCATGGGGCTCAAGAGTGAAAAGGCGCCCACGATGGAGCATGTGGCGAAGTGGCTTGGATTCCTGGATGCGTTCTGTGGCGGAGTGGACCTGGCTTCGAAGGTGAAGTGACGAAAGTGAGAGGCGGAGTGAAGCGATGAATGTCTCCTGGTGGCAACTACTCAAGGCGGCGCCCGAAGTCAAGGGCACGGTTGCAACGGTCGAGGGGAATAAGGACTGGTACAAGTCTCAATCGATCCTTTACCAACTCATCAAGACCGGAGTCACGCTGCTTTCCGCGCTGGGCCTTTATAGTGCGATGAGCGCGGAGGACATGCAGACCATCAGCACGGCGCTTGCTGTTGCCATTCCGGCCGTGTTGACGCTTTGTGACGGAGTAGCCGCCATCTGGATTCGGTTGCGAACCAGCGGGGCCATTACCGGCACGGTTGAGGCCGCAAAGGTTGCCGAGATCGTGGCTGAGCGAAAGGTCGAGAGTTGCGATGCCGAGCAGCAGGGAGACGGGTGATGGCACGGGAAGGGGAATTCTGATTCCAGTTACAAGATATTTTATCCATTCAACAAATTTTCTTGCGGGAGAAAATACGACATGGCCAGTCAAGAGGGTAGCGGTAGCAATGGCAACAACGAGAATTATGGCAGCTCGGCACCAAACTCCGAGCCCAAGGCGGTCTTTCACCTCCAGGCAAAGCTTTTCACGGACGGCCAGATCTCCGTCACGGGCTTTCCCAACGACCCCAACGCATTCTTCCAACTTATGGCGGACATCAACCGTGCCGTGGTGAAGCACTACATGCAGCAGTGCCGGGAAGGGAAGGATGCCGGGAGCCAGATCATGATCGCGCATCCCAAGATTTTCACGGGGCAGATGGGGAGAGGGTAACGAGGAGAGCATACGATGTCAGCGTCCAGAGCTAAGCCACCAGCCCCTCCCCTTCCAGGGATACCGAGTCCGGGTAACCTGCATGATCCATTCGCTTTGTCGCTCCCCTCCTCTTCTATGGAGGGTGGTGCCAGCGTAGGCGGCGCCGCAATTCCTCCCGACTCGATTTACCCCTACGGCATTCCGCCCGCACCGGAGCAGCCGCCGGTTGATATCCCTGCGTCCATAGCCAGGAACAACACGGCCGCCGACAATCTCAAGCAACTCCTCTTCCAGGCATCCCCGGATGTCGTGCTCGCGTTCAGGATCCTCTACTGCATCGAGCAGCCCCAGGGCAACTACACGCGAGACTGGGCCATCAACACCGTGCGAGAGATCGCGGCCGGGATGGAAATGGCGAACCTCTTCCTTGCGGCGCTCGGCGGGAAGCTTTCTCACCATGACAGGGATTTCATCCTTTCCAGGATGCCTCGGAGCGAAAAGGTAGAGATGTCGGGCGAGTTGGGATTGAAGGCCTTGATTGCAAAGATCGACGGAAAGACCCGGGGACTGCCGGCCGAGAGGGGTGGATGGCCGGATGAGCATGTCTATGAGGCCGAGCGCGGCCGAGAGTGAAGCGTGAGAATGGCTGACGGTGAAGCGCGATAACGGCTGACGGTGAAGCGCGATAACGGCTGACGGTGAAGCGCGATAACGGCTGACGGTGAAGCGCGATCTGGCAACTCCACCAAGAAGGAGAAATCCATGGCGACAATGGACTTTGACGATCTTTCTGCTCCCGAGCTTTTAACCCTTCTCCTGTGGGGCGAGGCTCGCGGGGAACCTCCCATCGGGAAGCTCGCCGTTGCTCATGTCGTCCTGAATCGCGCCCTCCACCCCTCCTGGTGGGGAAACTCCGTCAAATCCGTGATCCTGAAACCAAAACAGTTCTCTTGCTTCAACCCTGGCGATCCCAACCTTCCGGGGCTGGAGCGCATGGTGATTCAGGGCTACTATGATCCTGCGTGCTTGGCCGTGGCTCAACTTGCGCTTGCCGGGGCTACTGTTGATCCGGTGAAGGGGGCCACGCATTACTGTGCCGTCGGGTGTGATCCAAGCTGGGTGGACGATGCCGAGAAGATGGAGTTCATCGTCAAAATCAATCGGCACCGGTTCTACAAGGAAAGAAAGAAAGGGCGGTAAGGGGTGATGCAGGCTGGACAGGCGGGATCTTCGGCGATTGAAACGCAATCCCTTCCCAACGAGGACTATCCCTTCCAAGAAGAGGAGGCCCTTGTCTCAAGCCAATACTGGCGGCTGAATCACCTTTACTTTGTGAAAAACGAATCCGGGAAGAAGGTGCGGTTCCGCCTGAATCAGCGGCAATTCCGTCTCCTGAAAGGGCTTTGGCACAAAAACATTGTCCTGAAATCCAGGCAGCACGGCATAACAACCGCCGTCTGCATTTTCTTCCTTGATTGCTGCCTCTTCAACTCATGCGTTGAAGCTGGGATCATTGCTCACACCGATGCGGACGTTATCAAGATCTTCGTGAACAAGGTCCGCTTCGCCTATGACAATTTGCCGGATCAATTCCGGAAGGCGATTAAGCCCTCGAAGACGGAGGCCAAGAACGAGCTCCACTTTGAAAACGACTCGTGCATTCGCGTTGGTCGGTCAATGCGGTCCGGCACTCTTCAATACCTTCTCGTTTCTGAGTTTGGGAAAATCTGTGCGAAGCATCCCGACAAAGCGCAGGAAATTGTAACCGGAGCCCTGAATACAGTTCATGTTGGCGAAGTTACCATCATCGAATCTACAGCCGAGGGCCGGGCCGGATATTTCTACGATTACTCTCAAAAGGCCCTGAACAACCAGCGTCAAGGAAATCGCCTTACTCAACTCGACTGGAAGATGCACTTCTTTGGATGGCCCGACGATCCCAAGAATGTGCTCTCGGACGAGGATGCTCGCATCGTTCCCATTCCACAGACCATGATCCAGTATTTCGCCCTGACCGAGATGGCGTGCCCTGGCCTTCGCCTCACGCACAATCAGAAAGCATGGTACATCAAGAAGAAAGAGGACCTCGGGGACAAGATCAAGTCCGAGTATCCTTCCACCCCCGAGGAGGCTTTTGAGCAGCAGATCGAGGGCGCCTTCTGGGCGTCCGAGATGGCAAAAGTTCGGTCGGATGGCAGGATCTGCCGGGTGCCCTATCAGCCGAATTTGCTGGTGGACACCTGGTGGGACCTTGGGCTCGACGGATACATGGCGATTTGGTTCACGCAGAGCGTGGTGAAAGAGATCCACGTCATTGAGTATTTCGAGTTCTCCGGAGAAGGATTTGCTTACTATCGGGACGAACTGGTTAAGCGGCAGCAAGGGCAGGGTTTGCGGGGCTTGCAAGGAGCGAACGGCGCGAACGGCGCGAACGGCGCGCAAGGCATGCAGCAGAGTGGCTACAGGTATGGCACTCACTACGCCCCTCACGATATCGAGACTCGAGTGCTAGATGAGCAGGGCAGGAGCCGGAAGGCAATCGCGGCCGGCCTCGGTATCCACTTCCAGACCATTCCGAGAGTGCAGGCCAAGGCTGACTCCATCGAGGCCGCCCGGGTAATTCTTCCCCTTTGCTGGTTCGATGAGCAGAAGTGCGAGAGGGGCATCATCCACCTGGAAAACTACCGGCGAAAGTGGAACGAGGCCATGCAGCAATATAGCAGCAGTCCCGTTGAAGATGAGCACGCGCATGGGGCCGACGCTTTTCAGCAGCTCGCCATGGGGCATCGGTTTGACGTGGCGCTCGGCGGGAGCGGGGTGGAGACGCACGCCGGGGCTTTCAAGGCTTTCAAGGTTGGGAAGATGTAAAATGGCAGAGAAATATAACCAGAAATATAACCTTGAAGGTGGAATTGATTCAAAAATGTCAACAATATCCAATTGGTGCACAAAAAATCCAACCTCCACGGAGAAATCAATATGGTAGGCGGCATGGGTGGTGGCGGCGGGCTCCAACAGGGATGGATGAGACAGCAAGCCGTGCCGGTATTCCAGGTGGGGCAGGCACAGCAAATGCCTACCGGCCAGGCATCACAAGCAGCGCCGCAGCAAGGCCTTCCACCTTCAAGGCTTCTCTCTCCTTCCCAGCCCTATCCGCCTTACCAACCGCCTCCGCCGTCTTCTCTTCCTCCTCAGCCCTACATGCGCCTCATCTCAAACGATGAGCTGGATTACCACTCACGCATGCAAGTCCAGCAGGCCGAGGCAGAGAAGCTCCAAAACCAGCAGCAGATTCTCTCCATTGGAACCCACATTCGCACATGCTTCGAGGCCGCGCGAAACGCCAAGCAGCAATCCATTCAGCCGCGCCTGCTTAAATGCTTGCGGCAGCGCCTCGGGGAATACGAGGCCGACGAGCTTACCCTCATTCAGTCCCGTGGTGGCTCGGAAGTCTTTATTATGATCACCAACATCAAATGTCGTGCGCTCGAAAGCTGGTGCCGTGACATTCTTCGCCCGCCCGGCGGGAAGCCTTTTTCTCTCAATGCAACTCCGATCCCCACGCTTTCACCGCAGCTCGAGCAGCGTCTGGTTGTCGAGGCTCAGCGTGAAATCCTCGAGGCCGGTGCCCCGATATCATCCGAAGAGTTGCGGACTCGCATCGAGAAAATGAAGGAGAAGCTTTCCGCGACTTATGACGAGGAAGGAAAGAAGCGGTCGGACAAGCTCGAGGAAAAGGTTGATGACGACTTCAAGGAAGGCGGGTGGTATTCCGCGCTCGATTCTCTGCTCTACGACATCGCCACATTCCCAACGGCTTTCCTTAAAGGCCCGACGATCCGCAGGAAGGCCAGGATTGTCTGGGACCACTCACAAGACTTGATGAACCCGGAAATGCGTGTCGAAAAGAAGCTCGTGAAGGAATATGACCGCGTTTCCCCTTTCGACATCTTCCCTTCACCAGGGGCCCGGACCTTGCAGGATGGGTATCTCCTGGAGCGGGATTCCATTTCCAGGTCCGAGCTTGCATCCCTCGCCGGGACTCCAGGCTATCACTCCGAGCAGATTCGGCTTTGCTTGCAGCACTACGGGCGCACCGGTTACCGCGAGTGGGATTACCAGGATCAGGAGCGCGCTCGATTAGAGAGCCGGGAAGAGGAATACACTTCGGATCCTGAAGGGAAAATGGACTCTTTGATCTTCTGGGGCTCCGTCCAGGGAAGCTTGCTCATCGAATGGGGAATGAGGGAGCATGTAAGTGCCGAGCGCCGGCCGGGCGCCATGGTCACGAAGGTCGAGCCGATTGAGCCTGAAAGGGAATATCAGGTCTGTGCGCGGGCCGTTGGTCAATATGTCATCAAGGCCATAGTGAATCCCGACCCGCTTGGGAATCGCCCTTACTATTCCGCCAGCTTCGAAAACGTTCCTGGCTCGATTTGGGGGAAAGCCCTCCCGGAAGTCATGGCTCCAGAGCAGTATATGTGCAACGCCGCGGCGCGGTCGGTGGTCAATAATATGGGAATGGCTTCGGGACCGCAGGTTGCCATAACCGATGCGTCACGGCTCATGCCCGGCGAGAAATCAGACGAGTTTTCCCCCTGGAAGGTGTGGCAGTTCAAGCGGGACCCAAATGGGGGAAGCGCCATCCCTATTCAGTTCTTCTCGCCAAACCCCATGACCGACATGCTCTTAAAAGTTTACGACTACTGGGCCAAGCAGGCGGGAGAGAGCACGGGGATACCGAATTACGTGTACGGCATGTCGGAGAGCTCCGGGGCCGCGCGCACTGCCACGGGACTCAGCATGCTTATGAATGCCGCCGGCAAGGGGATAAAGTCCGTGATCTTCCACATCGACGACGGGATTACGGTGCCGTCGGTCAGGCAGCACGCATACCATGTCATGCTTTACGATTCGGATCATGCCTTGAAGGGGGATGTGTTTGTTGTTCCGCGCGGGAGCACGGCACTCATAGTCGAGGAGCAGCGGCAGATCCGGCTGAACGAGTTCATGTCGTTGGCATTGCGATCTCCGATCATCCTCGAAATCCTCGGGAAGCCCGCAATGGCCGAGCTTGTGAGGAGCGCTGTCGAGAGCTTGGATATCGATCTTTCCGGGTTGATTCCGGATGAAGATGCCGTGGCGGCAGAGCAGGAGCAGCAAAAAGTGGTGGCCATGCTGGGCGTGCTTTCTGAGCGGCTCGGGATTCCCATGGAGGTCATGGCTCAGGCGCTGATGGAGGCCGGGCAGGGGCAGGGCGGCGGACAAGGTGGCGCGGGCGGTGGCAACGTCAGACAGTCCCCTCCCCTTCAAGGCGGAAACGGAGCGGCCGGCCCACCAATAATCGCACCGCAGCAGATGAATCAGGCTGGTGTTCGTGGAGGCGGGGCTGACTTCCAGGCAATGATGGCCCGTGCCGGAAATGGTGGGGGGGTGCAATAATGACCATGGCAAATGCAGCAACGATAACCCCCTCTCTTTATTTTCTCGAGCAACTCAATCCCGAGAAGGAAGAAGACCGGCGCGTGCTGCTGGCGATCTCCAAGCTATCCCAAGACCAGCAATTCAAAACCATCCTTCAATGGGAGCAGCGGCTTTACCGGGAAATGGCAATGCAATGCGTGGAGTGCAGCGGGGACGCCCTGGTGAGGTCCCAGGGGGCCGCTCGCATTCTTTCGGATATTTTGACGGCGAAACTTACGGCACTTGACGTGCTCCAAGGGAAAGGGAGATAAGGCCATGAAGAGAGTGATAAAGGTAAATACGGCGAAGAGGAGAGGGATTCCACCCTTCAAGGCAATCCTGACAGCGGCCGCTACCATGGCTGTGGCCTCCATTCTCATTTTTATGGCACTCCTTTCGTTCCCGTCAGTCTCTCATGCCGTGGATTGCTCCCTCACTCCCTCGACCCATGGCCATACCACGCGCTATGCAATAGCCTGGACATCGGATGGAGCCGGGGCCTACGCATGCACCACCGCCATTCCACTTCTTGGCCGCATTGACCAGTTTATCACCGATCCGTCGGGGGGTGCTCTCGCTCCGGATGCAGCTTACGACATTTCTCTCTCTGGGGCAGCTACGGGAATCGATCTGGATGGCGGGAGTTTGGACAATCGCAGCGCCACTGTGACCGAGCCCGCGCTCCCCGTGCTGGGAGAGTTGTGGATTTTTGAGAAGGTCACGGTGGCTGTTAGTGCTGCCGGGGCAGCGAACGGCGGAGTGATCTACATTGATATTGAGAGGCCATAGGAATAGAAGTCATCAAAGGAGTTGCATGGGCATGAAATCATATAAATATTTGCTGTTTACATTTTTTATCGCATGCTTTTTTGTCGTATCATTTCATCTTCCTTGCTCCCATGCCGCGCGAGGCCGCATTCTTGTTTCCGAGCCTGATGGAAGTCCCAGCAAGAAGCCTGTTTATGAAATTCAGGTTTCCAATGGAGCGTTGAGTGAGACTGGCGGGGTTGGGTCTATAGATGTGGTCGCTGGTGTCCCTGCCGCATCCTCGACAGTGGCAGGGAAGATCGAGACCGCCACAAATGCTGAGGCTGCGGCAGCTTCAAGCACATCCGTGGCTTTAGTTCCTGGTAACACTTACGGGACATTCACGGGGTCAACAGTCAGAGATGACCCCAAGCTCCCGGAAGCGTTTCAGGATCTTGAGACTGCGGTGGAGACCAAGGCTCCGCGCCTCATGGATACCATTATTCTGACCGCACCATCCGGCGTTCACACCACAACCGATGACAGTGCGACGCTGATCCATGCCGACGATTCAAGCGCCACCTCTGCAAAAGTTGGTATGATGCTCTACAACGTCACAGATACATCAAGCTGCACGGTTACAGCCTCGACAGCCACCGGAGCAACCTGCACTCTTGCAGGTGGGACCGACAACAACTGGGACATCAACGACGTCTATCAGTTCGGGCCTGGACCTGCTCAGTCCGGTTCGGTTTTCCATGCTTCCGTTGCCGGCACGATTCGGCATCCTGCAACTGCGAACTATTTTGCGTGTTACCGGACTGATGCTGCTGCCGTGTTGACCGTTGATATGGTGTCTGACGCGATGCAATTCAACGGTGATGTGGGCGGGTCATACTCGGCGGGTATTGGGGCCGGGGACTGCATAGATTCACCAGCGACGGCAGGGAGTTATATGTGCCTTCACAACCGATCCTCCACGGTAGCAGATGGACTCAATTATAGAAACCAATGGGAGGACGGCGGGGCCAGCTAAGGAGACGGTTGGGTGGGTGCGTTGATATTTTGTTGGAGCGGAGAAGGATTGATGGGGAGAATACTGCTTACGATAGCTATCACCATCATTCTTGCGTCCTATTCCTTCGCGGCAGACATCCCGTTGGAGTGGGACGCCTCAGCCGGAGCGACCGGCTACAAGCTCCAGATCTCAACGACTAGGGGCCGGTCATGGGGAGAGATTCGGGACACGGGGAGCGCCAAGACCGAGTACGTTTGGCGTGGCGCTCCCGATAAGGGGCTCTTGATGTTTCGGATCATGAGCTATAACGCCCATGGCAAGGCGTGGAATACCACCCATGGGGTTTGGGTTAAACCCCAACGAAAATAATATGCACCATGCACCATGCTACAGCCATAACAACGAAAAAAAGAAAAGGAGAACCACGAAATGGAAAGAATTGACAAAAGAATTACCCAAAGCACCACCATCACCAAAAGCAGCAAAAAGGAAACCCTCGGCAAGGTCCTCACTCTCTTCCTGGGGATTATTTGTTTTCTCGGGATCACAATCGCGGAGGCGGCTCGCTACGAAGTCCTCACCGTAAACAAGCTCGAGATTACCCGCGGCGGGAAAATTGTATCCATGGACAGTCTCGACGTGGACACTACAGGTGACATGATCTTTACGGTGACAGCCAGTGCTGCCGGCGAGGACATGATTTTCGATCTCAACGGAAACCAAAACGCTTCCATTCTCATTTCAAGCGAAGGGTCAGGGGCCGATTCCGTAAAGGTGGAGACGCTAACCAATGGCGGCGACATCATCGTAAGCTCCGTGGACAACATTCAGATCACCAGCACTACGGCATCTGGGTTGATCGACATTGATGGCACGGCCGGGCTGGTTTACTCCATTGCAGAGGATGACACCACGGCCGACAACATCGATATCGGGTCTGCAAAGGATGACGTTGACATTGAAGGAGAGGACATTACCCTCGATACAGCCGATGATGGCAATGCAACGGTAGCCGATGACTGGACCTTTACCATGGAATCAGCCGGAGGCATTTTTGCTGTTACCGGTACGTCCGGTTTTACCATCAATATCGGCACCGACGACACCACGGCGGACACCATTAATATAGGCTCGGCAAAGGATGCCACCACCATCTACGGTAATGACCTGATCTTGGACTCAGCGGACGACCTGGAATTCAACGTAGCCGATGATTACACTGTCCGAATGGAGACCGCAGGCGGTATCGCTTCGTTCGACGGGACCCTTGGGGCAGTTTATAGCATAGGAACGGACAATTCGGTTGCTGACGATATAGACATAGGTTCGGCCCTGGATGATGTGGATATCGAAGGCGAGGACATTACCCTCGATACAGCCGATGATATGGACTTCGCGGTTGCCGACGATCTTACGGTATCCATGGAGAGCGCAGGGGGCATCTTTGCTGTAAACGGAACCTTGGGAGCCACTTACAACATCGGAACGGACAATTCGGTAAAGGACACCATCACCATCGGTTCAGCTCTTGATGATGTGATTATAGCTGGTACACCCGGCGTAGAAGCTGGAGCCGGTGCCGGTGTCGTGGCTGCGGAAAGATGTGTTGGGGCGATATGCCAAACCGTCTTCACGTTGACCAATGCAACCATTGCAATCACCGATCCGGGCGGGGCCGCTGCTTACGGCGGGCTGAAAATCTACGACTTCCCCGAGGGCAGATTGCTCGCCATGGGTGTCGTGGCCGACCTCACTCTGACCGAGGCGTCAGGAACGATAGACGCTGCTTTTGACGGCGATATCTCGCTCGGCACTACGGCAGCAGAGGCTACCCCTACCCTGCATAATCCGACCACGGAAGACGACTGGGTCCCCACGGTGGCAACCACTCAGGCGGTAGCAAGTGTTGCTGCCGCTGATTTCCAAAGCACCGTCACCGAGCAGGTTTATCACGACGGTCACACAACGGCCATCGATCTGTATCTAAACGTGGAAGTGGATGATGCCGACATCACGACCGGTGCGGCAGACTCTTTGACCGCCAATGGGACCATCACGGTTACTTGGATAAATTTAGGGGATAATTAAGCAAAGGTTGGCCTTGCGCTGATTGCGTACTGATAATACAATGATCGCGCGGTCTAGGGAGAGATCCCCGAAGAGCCCATACTCCCGCATGGGCCTGGCCGCGCGATCTACTTTTTTTCATATCTTCACTTCCATCCACGGGAGCCGTGGCAACACGTCGGTGGCGACTATCGGCGCTGTCTAGGCTCCAAATAATCATCAACCATCACATTACAATCAGCACCATCATTCACATCAACCACCACACACCTCAACGCATTGCCTTGAGCGGAACACCGTGGAGGAAGTGGCTTAGATCCATCCCTTCTCGGCTCCGCCAGGCACAACCAGAGAATACCTCGAAGGGAGGGAGTGGGACAGGCTCGCGGTTCCGGGCTCGCCATGTTGGTTGTGGATCATCCACGCCACGGTGAACACCCTTAGCGCGCGGCCTTGCTCCCCGCCCCACCCTTCAAGGCTCTCAAAAGGAGAAAGTATGTCCGGCTTGAACGACGTAGTGAAACAGGCACAGCAGCAAATCGATGCCATTGAACACGCTTTGGGAATACCGCAGCAGACGCCCGGCGAGGGATCGCCCCCGGGCCAGGCGAACACGGCTCCCATGGGCGCTCAAGGCGGAGAAGGCGGCGGTGCCACGGCGCCACAACCAGCGCAACCCGGTCAGCAAGGGCAGCAGCAGCCAGGCCAGCCCGCACAGCAGCCCCAACAGCAACAGTCCCTTCCCTTCCAGGCTCAGCAGGATCAGCCTCAACCGGGTCAGCTTGCTCCGCAGCAGCAGACACAGCAGCAGATCACGACTGAAGACCGGAAATGGGAAAGCATGTACCGCACGGCAGAGCAGAAGTTCCAGGTCCTCCAGGGAAAGTACAACGCAGAGGTCCCGCGGCTGCAACACCAGCTCCGCGAGACCGAGCAGAGGGCTTCCACCTTCGAGGCCAAGGCTTCTACACTCGAGCAGCGTATGGTGCAGCTTGAACAGGCGATGCAGGCAGGGCAAGGCGGAGCAGTGCAGGCCAGCCAGACAGGGCAAGGAAGTCAGGGCCAGCAGGGACAATTCAACCAGCAAGGCCAGCAAGGCAAGGCAGGGCAGGCAACACAGCAAGGCGCATCCGGTGCAAACGGGGGATTCCCGATAGACCTATCCGGAGTGGACTTCGAAACTCTCGCGGCCACTTACCCGGATGATCTCGCCCCCATGATCAGGATCATGCCGCAGATGGTTCAGCACATGCAGTCCCAGGAAGGTGTCATAGCGAACCTGCAACAGCAACTCGCGGCGACAACCGAGGGAATGCGAAAGGTTGTGACCAATGTGGAGCAGGTCAACGCCGAGCGTGCCGGCAATGCCCAGCGAGCTTTTCATGCCGAGCTTGGAAGGATTTGTCCCGAATGGCAGCAGATCGACAACATGCCCGATTTTCACAACTGGCTGGATCAACGGAAACCCATGTCGGTCAGAACATACCGGCAGGATGCCGAAGAGGCATGGGGGGCTGGTGACGCCGTGGCCGTCGCGGAGTGCTACAACGCCTTCAGGTCGGACTTTTTATCAAACCAGGGGCAGCGGCAGAATGGGCAGCAGCAAGGAAATGTGCAGAATCCTGGAAGCCAGCAGCCCCACAACAATCAACAGCCGCCCGATGGATCATGGCAGCAAGGGCAGGGTCAGCAGCAGGGCCAGCAGAACCAGCAGCAGGTCCAGCAAGGTCAACAAGGAAACAGTGGTCAGCAGCAGCAGATCGTGCAGCAGGGTCAGCAAGGGAATCCTCAGTCTCAACAGCAGACATTCATGCAGTTCGATGAATTTGGGCAGCCCATCTACATAGGGCCCCAGGTCAACCAGCAGGTCCAGCAGGGACAGCAGTTCCAGCAAGGGAATCACGGGCAGCAGCAAGGCCAAAATTATCAGCAGGGTCAGCCCCATAACCCCCTGGAGTACATGGTTGAACCGTCGCCAATGGCCGGGAACCCCCCGCAGGCCCCTCCCGTGAAATGGGAGTACACAATTCAGGAAATTAATGACCACAGCACCAAGATGACCAAGAATCCAGCATTGCTGAGAGATCCAACCTGGGCGGCCATCAAAAGAGACATGGACATCGCCGTCCTCGAAGGAAGGGTTAAAGGGCAACTCCCGGACATGCGCTTGCAGTCGGGAGAAGCTCGGTTCGTGCAGGGGGTGTAGATTCAGTTTCACCACACTCACCTTCAAGGCCAACCTAATTCATAAACCCGAGAGGATGAGCCGCTGTCCTTCCATATAATCCAAGCGCGCCAGCATGCAAAGCATTCCCGCAGAGCATGCATGGCACGCTTCGCATTTCCCAAGAAGGAGATATTCTCATGGCTTTCATTCCCGCAGCGGGACATCCCAATTACCAGGGGACTTTCATCCCCTACCTGTTCAGTCAAAAAGTGCTGGTCAGACTGTATGATGCACTTTGTCTTCCCTTTATCTCGAACACAGATTATCAAGGCGAGATCACCGGCTTTGGCAGCCAGGTCATCATCAGGAAAGACCCCGACATCAACATCTTCGACACCGTGCCCGGCGCCGAGCTCCCCGTTCAGAAGCCGGATACCGACACGGAAACCCTGACCATCGACCGGGCCAAGGGCTGGAACTTCTTGGTCCACGATTTCGACAAGGCCCAGAGCGACATCAACATCATCGACCGCTGGTCGGTGGTGGCGGTCGAAAACAAGAAGCGGGCGATTGAAACTCAGGTGTTCGGTGCCATGTATGCCGACATCCACGCGGACAACCAGGGCACGACGGCCGGCGTAAAGAGTGGAGCGTTCAACCTGGGTACCAGCGGGGCGCCCATCGCCATCGACAAGACCAACATCCTGGACCACATCATCCACATGGGAACGGTCCTCGATGAGCAGAACATCCCGGATGACGGCGGGTGGTGGGTCCTTCTTCCGCCCATTTTCGAGAACATGCTGAAGCGATCGGACATAAAGGACGCTTCCCTTACCGGCGACTCCATGTCCACCCTCCGAAACGGCGGCCGCGTGGGCAAGATAGATCGCTTTTCTCTTTTCAAAACCAACAACGTCCCCTACGTCGCGGACGGCTCCGGTGTCACGGCCTACTACATCATGGCCGGCCACAAGATGGGACTCACCTTCGCCATGCAGGTGGAGAAGTCAGAGGCCATCCCCAGCCCCACCACATTCGGCAAGCTCATGCGCGGTTACGCCGTGTACGGCTTCGAGGTGGTGCGGCCCGAGGCCATTTCGCTCCTGTACGCCAATGCGGTGTTGACGTAGGAGATCGCAGGATCGAGAACAGTATGCCTTGAAGGAGAGGAGGCAGCAACCCGTGCCCCTCCCATTCAAGGCATACTTCATTTTTCATCATTTTCACCATCCTACCATCCAACTACCTTTAAGGAGGTATATCAATCATGTCCAATTACGATGTAAGAGCAACCGCCTTGAATGGGCTTGGAGGCACTTCCTTTAGTGTCCCGGCCTACGGCAATTCCTTGCGCTCGGTGGCGTACAAGAGATTCAGCTTTGCGGACCTCGTTACGGCCCCGGTGCAAAATGATGTTGTCGTTTTCATGACCATCCAGGCCAAGAGCCGGGTTCATAGCGCAAACCTCGTCGTGGTGACCCCGGAAGGAGAAGCGTCCACCATTCACATTGGAGACTATTCCGACCTCGTGGGCTCAGCCGTAGATGCTGATGGCTGGCTGAAAGCCGTCTCCATCAATGGCGTGGCCGGAACTGGTGGTGGTACGGGCGGAAATACGGAAGCCTACGGAGCGGCAGGCGGGAAGTTTTATGCCGCCGAAGCCTATATGGCCATCACCTGTCCCGACAACCTCACGTACAATACGGCAGTCGTGGATATCTGGATTGACATCACCAAGTATTACGACGAGGAAGGCGATTAAGATTCAGCATTTCAGGACATGACGAAGCATTGGCCTGGAAGGGGAGATGGCAGGCCCCACCTAAACGTGGCCACTTTTCTTCCAGGCATTCATCACATTCACCGTCATCACTACCATTTCTACCACCCCACATCGAAGCGTAAAATGCGGGAGAAAGGCAGGACAGCACAACCATGAAGTCGAAACCCATGAAGCCGAAGCCGAGAAACAAGCCACTCTTTTTGCAGCAAAAAACCACCGGGAGAGTTTTCCCGTACACCGCGGAGCTCGAACAATACCGAACCGACATGGTTCCGTTTTGGGGAACCCAGGAAGAGGCGAATGCAGCAAATGAGCGGATCCGGCTGGACAGGGCCAGGAAGAGAAATGCCGCGGCCGTCGGGGTTGGGCTCACTCAGCCGGTCACTCAGTCCGCAGATCCTGCCCCGCCTGTTGAAATGTCTCCCCCCTTCGCGGACCTCTTGCCGGCCGGGGCACTCGGGCCTCCCGAGGCAATACCTCCTTTATCCTCGAAGGGCGGGCTCCTTTCTTCCGGGGTCATCGTGGAGACTGATGAACAATCACCTCCAGTGATGCTTGCCAAGGGTGATTTTCTTTTGGAGCAACAGGCACTGGATGATGTAGATTTCGCGGAGCAAGTCACCTCTTCCAAACGAGGCATGGAATACCTGAAAACCATCGAAGGCGATATGTCAAAGCTCCGCGAGTACGGCCGGGAGAATTTCAACGTGAAGTTTCCCCCGAGCACGACCATGGATGTGATTTTCAAGGAGCTTGTTCTTATGGAGGCCGCAGGTCCCATGGAAACCATCGAGCTTGACGGCCCCGTTGACCCGCAGGAATAAAGAGCATCTCAATTTAGTATTCCCTCCACCCTTCAAAGGAGCATTGCCGTGGCGCTGACCGCATACGATTTCATATCCCAGGAGTCCAGGATTGTTGACGAGCTTCAGGAAGAGACAGATCGAGTTCGTTATACCCAACCTATGCTCTTGCGGTATCTGAATGAATCCCAGCGCTTCATAGTATCTCTGCGCCCCGACGCCACGGCAACACCCAAGAGCATGCAATGTGCCCCCGGAACCAAGCAGGTCATCCCCACTGGGGACGTTCGACTCATCGAAGTGATCAGGAACATGGGGAGCGACGGCTTGACACCAGGACGTCCCATCATAAAGACCGACAAGGCGACGCTCGACAGGTACAGCTACGCTTTGAGCTGGCACACCGAGGCCGCTTCTACCGTGATTCGGGAGTATGTCTTTGACGAAAGGTTTCCAAGGCATTTTTATGTGACGCCTCCGGTTCACGCCGCGACCCCCGCCTATGCCGAGATCGTAGTTGCCGCGGCCCCGGTTGATTGCACTGGAGAGACGAGCGAGATCGGGATTCCGGATATTTACCAGACCGCGCTGAACGAAGCCATTCTTTGGATGGCATTCTCCATGGATATAGACAGCGCCGCGAATCAGGCAAGGGCGGCGTTTCATTTGCAGCATCTGTATCAGGTGCTTGGTGTCAAGATGCAGGCTGATAGCTGGGCGAATCCTCGAGTGCGGAGGCCGGCGGCGTAGGACCAGTGGTGTGGGGCTAGTGGTGTAGAGAAAGGCCAGCGGTGTGATGACGGGAATGAAAACAGAGATAGGTGCAATGATGACGATGAAAATGAAAAGCTCAACTCCAAGAATCCTTTCCTTTGTTCTGGTGGCCGCATTTCTGTTGCCTTCTTTCTGTCTTGCTCAGACATCCACGACGGCCGGCCCTGGCAGGATAACTCCGAACACCACCATTGTTCGAACGTTAGGTGAGCTGACTGCGGCAACCACGGATGCCAACTACGGAATATTGACTGGGAAGAGTTTCACTCTTACCGACAGCATGGAGATCCCCGTAACGAAGGTTTTCTCGCAAGCCCCCGGTGCTGTCATAGATACGAATGGGCTCTTGCTCACCATCCATAACGACGGAGAACATCCACCGAACCAGCAGCGATTCGCTACAGGGAGTGAAGTTTCCTTTCCTGATGGCTCCACCGTGTACTCGGGATGGTTTGTTTCCTTGGTGGAAGCCGTGGATGCGCTGGGGCTTTCGCCGAATGTGAAGTTGGTGCAGAGCGAAGCTGAGACGCTTGGTGGTCCGGTGGTTATCCCTTCTGGGATGACGTTCACTGTTCTTCCCGGCGCAATACTCACCACATCGGCAGCAAATACTCTCACCTTCGCGGCGGGCTCCGTAATTGAAGACAATGGCGGGCAGATGTTCAGCAGCCTGCCCGGCGAAGTTTTGATGCCATCTGCCTTGGAAGTTCGCCCTGAGTGGTGGGGAGCTATAGTAACATACGACACTACGACCTATACCTATGCGGCCGCTAACCAAAACGCCATTTTTTGTGCGTACAAGGCACTGTCAAATACTACAGGAGCTTATTTCATAGGTGCATCGAAGGTCAAGTTCAAGGCCGGAAATTATGTGGTTGATGATGGATTCGATTTGACCGACGCCAGCTTGAGCGGAGGGTACAGGACCATAATCTTTGAAGGCGAGGCGTGGAGGACTACATACATCACGCTGTATAATGATTCGGCTACATACCTTTTCAAGGACGACGATACCGGTAACCTTGGCCGAAGTTACGAGTTCAGGAACTTCCAATTCAAGAACACCATTGCATATTCTGCCGGGGTATCTTGGCATCCGGCGACAGCCATTCAGTTGAAGCATTGCATCAACAGCAAGTTTGAGAATCTGTATTTCAGGGAATTCACCGAAGGTATGAATCTTGACGCGAATGTTGTTGCTCCCAACGTTTACAGTTCAATCTTCAATCAGGTTATCAACTGCAAGGCCGTGTACTGTAAGCGTGGATTCACGCTCGGAAACAATAGTAACAACTGGGTCATTTCAGACTCTGGCGCCTATGGCTGTTACTACACGGCTACTCCACTCGATGGATGGGGATGGTCGCTCTACAAGTCAAAGGGTGTGAGTTTTCTTGGGGCCAATGTCGAAGCGGGCGGAGCTTCCCCAGGATTCATCATCACGGCATCATCCGGAGTGACAATCAGCGGCGGAGACATCGAGACGTTCAGTGGTGCTCGTTCCATCTTGGTCAGAGGTGATCCTGATGGTGACTTGGCTGATATCCGGGACTGGTCTACCGGGATAGTGATCTCTGGTGTAAAGTTTTGGAATGCCCTGGGGGTTGAGGTTCGCGATGGAGTAAAAGGACTAACTCTCACAGGAAATGCGTGGACCAATAGTTACCCGGCGTCAGGACTCGCCCCGAATCCGGACTACTCTTTCCGCGTATTAAGTACCAGTAGCCCTAAATACATTCAAGGAATAGAGTACGACGACTCAAACGCATGGCATCTAGGGATAGCTCCCACGGCTCATTTGACGGTGGGCATGAATCACGCTGTCCGCTACAACGGTCAGTCCTGGAAGTCGGCGGCCAACGCGCCCAACACGGCTTATGGTACGTGGAAGCAGGGAACTAGGGTGATGTGGACCGTCAATCCTGCGTTTTACTGGACCGTGAAAGAGTCTGGGACGCTCGGAACACTCAATACGAGCTTAACTACGGCTACCGGAACAAATGGAGCCACATCGCTGGTACTCAGTTCGGCTACGGACGCATTTCCAGGCATGGTCGTGGATCTCACGATGGACGATGCCTCGACGCATACGGCTACCATTGGGACGTGCAACTATGACACGCTGGCTTGTTCGGTGTACCCGGCCCTTGATGCCAATATCACTGCGGGAGCAGTCGCCTATCATGCTCCCGTTTTCGTGCTCGAGGGCGAGGACAACACTTCTCAGTCCTTGGCCTATGCAACGCCTCGGTCGATTGATCTTTCTCTCGGCGGTGTGGTCCAGGTAGGAGAATTGACTGGGGACATAGAACTATCCAACCCAACGAACGGGCTAGTGGGAACCAGGTTTATTGTAGTTCTGTATGCTGATGCGACTCCGCGCAGCATCACCTACGGAACGGCATATAGGGCCGGGGCTCCGTCGAGTATTGCGGCGAGTCAGTATCTCGCCCTTGAATTCATGCAAGCGGCAACGGGGGCCGGTGGGATTCGATTCATGGGTGTTCCGCTGGTTTCTAACCTTACGGACTTCGACAATCAAACCGCTTGGCGAGTGTTCTATTCCAACGGTAGCGGAGACACGACGGAATTGGCTCTTGGTGCTGACGGGACATATCTCCGTAGCAACGGGGCCGCCGCCGCTCCTACGTTTGATGTCCCGGCGTGGTTGACCGCAGCAAGCGTGAATGACGTCAACACAGGAACCAGCACGACGACAGCCGTAACCCCCGACGCCCTGGCTGGCAGCAACATCGGGACGCGCATGGTTCACCTTCTCGTGACCGCCGACGATGCCGCACTGGTCATTGCCGATACGAGCGGGATGTTCCGAGTTCCTGCCGAGATGAACGGGATGGTTCTGGTGTCCGCTGCGGTTCAAGTCGGGACGGTCTCCAGCGCGAACAACCCGACTTTCAAGGTTGAGAAATTCAGACTTTCAGCGGCAGCCACAAGAGATGCAGCGGTACAAATGCTTTCCACCAATCTTACCATTGACGCTACGGAATACGACAGCAAGGATGCCACCACGCCCGCTGTGATCTCTGCCGTGGCCGGGGCCGCAACCGTTGCGACCGGAGACACGATCACGGCGTCATGCGTAACCGAAGCGGGGACCGGGACAGAAGGTGGAGCCGTGACGTTGGGATTCAGGTTGCCGTAAGGGAGAAGATAATGATCATGTTTCTGAGAATAGCATTTTGGATATTGCTTCTCGCCTTGCCGGTTCATGCCGCCGACGTTGTGGGCGAATTCGCCGAGACCGAGAATCTTGGCGGCGGACTCCGCAAGATGACGATCCACTCTGCGCCCATAGCCTACGAGGAAGCCGGGAAGTGGAATCGGATCGAGACGAATTGGAAAGACTCGGGCGACGGTGCAAGACCACATGCCGTAACGAAGTCGAAGCTCATGACGACCATCGCCGACGACGGAATGAGGCGGATTCATCCTACGAGGGATCTGAATAAGTACATAGAAATCGGATGTCCCTACGTCAAGCCTGCTGCCAATTGGGTGAAAGTCCCGTGGTCGGGGGCGCAACGAAGCGGGAACCGGATGACCTGGACCAGGCCCGAAGCGGACATGAGTATTACCCATGCCGGACACTATCTGAAACTGGACATTGAGCTCAAGGGAGGCTACGTGCCCCCAACTGGGAAGTTCGCCTTCCCAGTTGGTATTCAGGGATTGACTCGTTCAGGTAACCAGATCCTCGACGGCGAGAAAGTCGTGATGGTGCTACGAAGGCCCGTGGCCTATGACGCCGCCAATCCGGTAGACGTGAGGGAGATCCAGTCGCAGTTTGTGAGTGTTGATGGTCAGAGTTACATCTTGTTTCTCTTGCCGGATCTTGCGGGGATGTCGAGGCCGGTGGTTGATCCTACCTTCACCTTACAGCCCGACAATTCCACATTGCATGAAGCGATGTTCCGCGATTCCGATGTTTCTAGCAACTACCAAGGAGGCATTCAGGCCGGAGAGATTAATGCCGGATCTGGAGCCGCTAGAAGTGCAATAAAACTTGATCTTTCTGGTGTTCCTAAAAGCATTAAGATAGTGTCATCGTCATTGAAACTTACGGTTTCGGGTGACTATTCTAGCAATGCCCGGACATTGAGGTTGTTTCGCCTAAAAAGAGTAGTCGTATTTAATCAGGTGACATGGACCGTATATTCCACTGCAAATAACTGGCAAACAGCAGGTGGTTTCGGTGCTAACGATTGTGAGCAAACAGACATTGGAACTGCGTCAGTGACGGCGACTCAGGCTGTCGGCAGCGTAGTCATTATCAATATCACTCCGAATACTACGGGCGGCATGGATTTAGGAAACGGGTGGCTATTGAAGATGGATACAGAGACGGATGATCAATACATTTTCTATGCTTCGGGTGATGCCACGCCCACGAATCGCCCCAAGCTGGAGATCACATACCGGCTACTCAATGCGGTCATTATGTTTTAAGAAAGGATATTCCATGCCAATTCTTTCATATTCATGGCCGGTGACTCACTGGATGTTACCGGCAGACTGCACCGAGCTTGAGATGGATTCTCCTGGGATCATCTGCTCTCGCATCGCTCATGCCACGCCCGAGCAGAAGCAGCACTTTCGCGACAAAGGAAAGATCATCCTGCACACAGTCCCAGAAGTATCGACCCTCCTGGCTACTGACGGCGCACTCCTGGCAGCTATGATCGAGGCCACGGAGGGGCATCCCGTGGACGGTCTGAGCCTGGATGAATTCTGCCTTGGAAAGTATACTCCTGTTCAACGAACGGCCATCAAGACCGCAATCACGGCCTACCGGGAGAGATATCCTCACATGCTGCTCCACGCCTGGGCGGGATATTGCCTGCATGACTTCACGGATGCGCCGACGGTGAAATTGCTTTACAACCTGTTCGATTGGGTGAGCCCTGAACTCTACATTAAGGAGGGCGATCCAATCACCATGCAGGTATTTTTGCGGCGATACAGAACACAGGTGGACTTGTCGCGCACTATGGTCGGGCTTGCAGTCCACAAAGATTACAGGATTACCGAGACCGGCTGGCTGCCGCACTTGGCCGCTCAGATCAGGCGAGTGACGGCTCTCGGGTGCGCGGGTGTGGCTATGTGGGCGCCAGTGCATTTGCGGGATAGCGGAGAGCGAAAAGCGGTGGATGTTTTGTTGTCTGGCGCAGTGGATAAATAGAAATAGAGGAAGAGAGGGGAAGCACCTACTATGGCATACAACGATTTCCGAGCATACTTTACAAGTTCCGGTGTCCCCCTAGAGGGACTGTCTCCAACAATCACCCTGCGAGATATCTCCGACGGCTCCGTGGTCGTGAATGCGGCGGCAATGACCGAGAAGGGATCGGGGTGGTACGTCTACACCTATGCCGGATACGACCTCTCCAAGGAATACGTCGGCTATTGCTACGCCGGCACGGATGCGGCAGATGAAGCATACAAGCCAATCGGCACCGGGGACGTAGCTCTCGCGGCTCAAACTCTACTGACGACAGCCGTGAGTGTGAGTGCGACAGCCGGGACAGTTGCCGCCAAGCTCAACCTTGCGGCGACCGGAGGAAACCTCTCCGGGTCCGGCGCTATCTCCTGGCCGTACACCATCACGAACTCTGTTTCCGGGGCTCCCATCGCAGACGTGGATGTATGGATTTCAACGGACGAGGCCGGGAACAACGTAGTCGCATCCGGAAGAACCGACCAAACCGGGACAATTACATTCAACCTGGACGCGGGAACGGTCTATGTGTGGCGGCAGAAGAGCGGGTACAACTTCGCTCCGAATCCCGATACCGAGGTTGTTTCTTAGAATGGGAGGATGTGAACCAGTGCAGATGGAGGATAGTATATAAATGGGCGGAACAGGGTCGGGAACATCAGTAACTCCGATAGGGTCGGTATCCTTCGATCTCTTCCTTCCGGAAGTCTTGCCGCACGTCCCTGGGTGTCCGGTGGTTATAGCTCTAAATGCCATAAGGAACGCATGTCGTGAGTTTTGCCGCATGTCAACGATATGGCGTGACTGGCTCGGCCCCCTCACCTCGGTCGTGGATCAGCCGACGTACACGCTTCTCGTGGATGCCGGAACGGAGGTCGTGGTTCCAACGAAGGTAAGGTATGACGGGAACGACATAGATGCCGCGGCTAGAGAGGTCCTCGATCATCTCCTTCCGAACTGGGAATCAGCGGAGAGCGGGACACCCACGCAATACCTTGTCGAGACTCAAGGAACCATCAGGCTTTATGTTCCTCCCGACGAAGCGACGGCAGACATTATCGAGGTTGAGGCCGCACTCAAGCCGTCGGCTGTTGCCACGGCGGTTGGAGACGTCGTTTACAATGACTGGCTAGAAACCATCGCAGCAGGAGCCATCTCACGCCTCATGAAAATCCCAAAGGCAGACTGGAGCGACATCAAGCTTGCCGTGTACTACGAAACGATCTTTCAAGACGGGGTAGCCATGGCGAGACATACCGTCGATGTGGGCCATGTCAAGCGATCCAGGCAGGCCAAGATGATGCGGTGGTAACGAAAACCATGATCCATCATTTTTAATTTCACCATCAACACCATCACCACAACCACTACTGCCCCTCCCTTCAAAGCAAAGGACAACATTCAATGCCAAAGACACGATTCAAAAACTTTGCGGTATCCACCCTTCTGAACGCCATAACGAGATCGGCGGCAAGCCTTCAATGCCAGTCCGGAGACGCAAGTAAGTTCTATGCCATAGGCTCGGGCGAAATCATGTGGATCACCCTGGAAGACGAGGATGGCAACAGGGAGATCATGAAATGCACCGCAAGGACGAGCAACACCTTTACGGTTTCCAGGGGCCAGCAGGGCACGGAAGCCAGGGCATGGGCGGCCGGCGTATTGATCGAAGGCAGGCTCACGGCTTCCGACCTCGACACGATCCTGCAGGGCCTTGAAGTGGAAACGAAGTCCTGGACGCCTGGAGCCATTGCAAGCGGTGCCGAGCTCGGAGTTGATATTGCAGTAGCAGAGGCCGAGCTTGGTGATTTCGTGATCGCATCGGCAAGCGTCGATCTTCAGGGCATGAAGCCGAGCTACTACATAGAATCGGCCAACACCGCTCATTACATTCTGCGGAACGACACCGGGGCGCCCATTACCCTTGGGACATTCACCATCTATGTTCGGGTGATCAAGAAGTAGCTCGAGGCAAGAGGTAGTTCAGCGCAATAAATCCTTGATCGATCAATTCTTGACTGGATCAATTCTTGACTGGATCAATCCTTGGAAGGAAGGAGCACCCACCTTCATGGCAACTCTCGTGTTCAAGGGATTCTCGGGCGAGGTCCCGCGCCTCTCCCCGAAAGACCTTGCCAACAATCAGGCGACCTATGCGAAGAACTGCAAGCTTTACTCCGGGAAGATCATGCCGCTCCGGAACTATGTCGATATCCTGAACCTTGGCACCCTTGCTTCTCCACCGCTCTCCATTTACAAATTCGGCTCCGCTCCGTACTGGCTCTATTGGACTTCCGATGTGAACGTGGTGAAGAGCCCGTTAGCCGACGTGGACGATAGAACCTACGTCACCGGGATGGACGTTCCCCGCATTTTCGATTCCACCATGATCACGGGGCACACCGCGGCATCAACAAGCCTCACATCCTACCGGCTTGGAGTCCCGCGCCCGGACAAGGCCCCCATCGTCGAGCGGGAAATGCTCTACAAGATAGACAAGAATTCCGTTAAGGGCGGGATCGGCATGTCGGCTGTCGGATATCACGCCATATGCCTTGGAGGAGAGCCCGAGAAAATAGAGCGCGTTACCGATGAGCAACAATCCATCGCCTACGTCTATACCAACGTCAACAGTTGGGGCGAGGAAGGGGCGGAATCCCCTCCTTCGAGGATAATCGATCATTGGGCCGGTACAGACAGAAAAGAAAGCCTGAATGCCACAACGGGGCTATGGGCGGCCACTGCCAGCGGGACTGATGAGTGGCGGTTTGTCGGGTCCCTCGACCTCATTCCGTCATCTGTTTCCGTGAAGGGGGCGGCTTATCTTCGGAATGGAGTCGCCGGCGAGCTTCGTGTTGGCGAGTGGGCATGGACCGGGACTTCCATCATTATCCGCCTGGCTGAGTCCGACCCGGATCCCAACAACCTGGAAGACGACGATATCGAAGCTGGATGGCAGCGGTATGTTGATGTTTCGGGGTTCGTTGACACCTACGAGAACGACGCCGAGGAATCCGTTGCGCTGAGCGCAGAGCATCACATAACGAAGCGAAGGATCTATCGGGTAAACACGGGGTCGTCGGCAGCGGTCTATCAGTTTGTTGATGAAATCGACGTCGCTGACACCACATACAGGGACGTGATCTTGTCGGCCGACCTCGGGGAGGTCCTTGCCACGTCCACTTACCTTCCTCCGCCCGAAGACTTGATAGGCATCATCCCCCTTCCAGGAGGAGGCATGGCCGGATTCAGGCAGGGAGAAAACTCGAACGAGCTGTGCCTGTGCGTGCCGTACAAGTGCTACGCTTGGCCGTCCGGATACCGGGAGACGGTCAATTCATCCATTGTTGCAATCGGGTCATCGGGAAACACCATCGTGATCGGAACCGACAAGGAGACCCTGCTCTACACCGGTCTCGATCCGGCATCCATGGCCTTTGACGACAACTCCATTCAGAAGCCGTGCCTTTCGAAGCGCGGGATGGTGACAACGGAAAGCGGGGTGTTCTTCCCTACGGTTGACGGGGTTCTGGTAGTGGGGCCCGGGGGAGCAAGGGTTGCAACGAATGATATTTTCAGGGAGCGCGAGTGGCGCATGATGCAGCCAGAGACCATGCTTTCGTTCTTTTTGAATCAGAACTATGTGGCATACCATGATTATGATTTCGATCTGAATTTCATGGCCGACCAGGAAGCCAGGAGAGCGGATAATATTGAGGTCTATTTCGGTGAAGGAGAGATCTCCGGATCGATTGGAAGCCACGGGATAGGGATGCGTGCCATCGGGTCGAGCCTGATAAAATCCGTGTATATTGACATGATACAGAGCGGGACCGGCGGGCTTGGCAGCGGAGACAGCGGAGACAGCGGGGAAGGTTTCCTTATTGGAGGTGGAATCTCTGAGGGAACGCTCATTCGTCTTGATCATTCCCTTGCAGGATACTTGAGCCATGAAGAAGGTCTCCTTTACGTGGTTCAGAAGATCTCGGGGAATTATGTGATCCGGAAGCTCGACGGCCACGAGACGCAAAACATGCTCTGCACTTGGACAAGTAAGGTTCATGAGTTTCCTGGGCTCGTAAACTTCGGGGCCGCGAAGGTGGTTGCAGACTATGGAGATCCGGTGCCGGCGGCGAAGCGGGCCGCTTATGATGCGTACCGGGATGCCGTCATTGCCGCGAATGAGGCGCTCATGGATAGTGATGAGGGGGTGGGCGGGTCCATAGACGCTTTTGATATGAATGACGTGGCCGTGAATGATGATAAGCTGAAAGATGTTCCGGTCGAGATGGCCGATGACCCGACGTTGCTTTTCAGGCTGTTTGTGGCAGATCGTGGCGGGAGCGTGCTCAAGCTCAAGTATCAGAAGATGGTTTCAGCGAACACGCCCTTCCGCCTTCCCGGAAAGTATCGGGGGAGGAAAGGGAAGATCAGTATTGTGAGCGATATCGACGTCGATGAAGTTCGTCTTGCTACCAGCATCGAGGAGCTTGTGCAGGTTGGAGGGTAGGAGTGGAGTGGAGTGGAGTGGAGTGATGAAGGGGAAGAACGATAAATCATGGCAAAAATCACCAAGATAAAATCAATCGGAAACATCCCGCTCAATATAGATCCCGATGTTCGCCGCATCCTCACAGCCTTGAAGGAGAGGGCCGAGATCCTGTTTGGAGACCGCGCCTCCGATTCCGGTGAAAAGTACCAGAGCTATGCCGAGTTTGTTGAATCGCTTGAATCCGTCAACCAGGCACTGTCTGGGAAAGCCGAAACCGATCACGGCCACGAAGAAACGTATTACACCAAGGAATCCACGGACAAGAGATTGTCCGAGATGAGGATCTTGGATTTAGAGGATGTTGAGTTTGAAACCGGGACCGAGAATGCCGGAAAGATCCTCTTCGTAAACAGGGAGAGCGGGGCCGTTGACGTGATCCCAGGGGTAATGATTGGCGAGGAAGGGAACGTGGAGCTCTCCGAGGGCGCCGTAGCTTTCGAGGACATTTCCGTGTCCGGCCTTTCCCTTTCCGGCCCGATAGCACCAGCGGTAGCGGCCGGGCTCGTTCCGGTGTTTGCGGCCGGGAGCTGCATAGGGGTCGGCTTCGACGGGGCCGGCGCGCTAGAGGAGCTTCACGGAGAAATCCTCCTTCCCGGAAGATATTTGGAAGGGTCGGATGTCATCCCGTTTGTTTCCTGGATGCCGGCGGTTGCCGGGGCCGGGGATGTTAAATGGCAGCTCGAGTATTCCTGGCAGAATGACGGAGAGGCTTTCGCGGCTCCAACGACTATCGATGTCGTTTCTTCATCATCCGGAACCGCATGGCAGCCAGAGCGGGCAGCATTCGCCGCCGTCTCCGGGAGCGGCATACTGGTCAGGTCCAAGATAGTTTTCAGGGTCTTCCGGGATTCTCTGGATGGCGACGACACTTACGGAAGCGATGCCGTGCTTCTCGATGTTGGATTCACGATCCAGGTTGACGGATTTGGGATGAAGACTGCGGATGCTAAATAAGGCTCAAGAGACCTGAATTTTATAGTTTCACCACAAAAGAAAGGATTCCCCTTCATGGCGACTACGATTCCGAATCTCCAAGCAGACTTCATGAATCGGTACACGAGTGAGGTTCCTCCAATGCCGGGGCTCATGGGCGGACTGACCGGGCAGGGTGGTGCGGCGGGTGGTGCGGCGGGTGGTGCGGCGGGTGGGGGTGGCGGAAGGACTGGCGGGATCGGGCTGGTGCAGAATCGGTCTGCTTCTCAGTGGAGCGGAGTGGGTACTGATGGTGGAGTTGGAGGTGGATCTGGAGGTGGAGTTGGCACTTCCGGAGGTGTGGCTTCTCAAAGTAGGGCGCAAATAGATCCCTTATCTTTTAGTGCCGGGGTTGGCGGAGGGCTTTCCGGGCCGGGTGCAACCGGTGATCTTGACGGGGACCTTGATGCCGGGATTCCGGGGCATCATAGCGCGGAAGATTATGGTGGGGTTATTGGCGACATTCATTCAGGGCTTCAGGGGGCGTTCGGGGCCTTATCCAACCTCGGAGGCTTTGGCGCATTATCCCAAGCCGCTTCATATTCGCAGCAAAAAGACTTTGATAAAACCAACGTCGATAAGCCGAGCACGATTGCCGCAATGGATCCAATGGGCTTCGGCGTGTTCGGAGGAACCCCTGTTTCGGGGATACTTGGAATGGTCGGGATGCTTGCCGATAAGATGGGATTTGGTTTCGATCCCGCGATTGCCGGCGAGGACCTCGGGGGGTACGGACTTGGCGAAGGATTTGGCGGGGCGGCCGGCGTTGCCGGTGTGAGCGGGTTTGGCGGTGGAGGGAGTTATGGAGAGGGATATGGCGGACTCAGCGGAGACATGGGTGGGTTCGGGGAAGGAAGCATAGGTGCTGGAAACAGCCAGGGGGCCGGTGACGAGGGTGATGGCGGATCTACTTGGTAAGAAAGCCTTCTGGTAACAATTCTTGACCGGACCGACTCATTATTTGAATAAAAAGGGAGAAAGCTCATGGCCTTTGACTGGGGTGGAGCAATAAGTGGCGCGGCAACCATAGGAAGCTCGGTTTTCAGCTATCTCAACGGCAAGAAGGCTATGGGAATGGCCGATGATATGTACGGGGCGTCGCAGGAGCTTACTGAGGCCCAGGCAGCCCTGATCATGCAAATGATGGAGCAGTCCGGGGAGCAATGGGATTACTGGAAGAAATTCGAGCTTCCCATTCAAAGGCAGCTCTCGAAAGACTATTTGAATACCTACCTTCCCATGCAAAAGCAAGTGGCCAGGGCATACATGCGCGACCAGCTTCCGCTGGAGCACAAGATCATGGTGCAGGCGCAGGAAGAGCCGAAGTATGACACACTCATGGGCCAGGCCGCGGCCGATGTTGCACAGGGCTTCGACAACACCCGGGAGCAATCCGGGCGCGCCCTTGGCCGGTATGGCATCAACCCGAATTCCGGGAGGTTTGCCGACGCGCAAAGACAGCAGGACCTCGCGCAATCAGCCATGACCGCCGGGGCGAGAACGACGGCTCGGGATAAGGCGGATGAGGTGAGTTGGGGGAGGCGCATCCAGGCAGCCGGGATCAAGCGCGGGCTGGCCTATCCCTCTCCAAGCGGTAACGTCGGGAACATGGCCATGAACACTCAAGGTCAGGCACTGGCCGGCGCCGGAAATGCCGCGAGCCAGTACGCGAGCCTCGGAAATACGGCGGCCGGATACGGAGCGCAGAGCATGTACGGGCTCGGGCAGGGATTGAATCAGCTCACGGGGAGCGGGAGCGGGTCGCTTCAGGGAATGTGGAATAACATTTCAGGGCTGTTCAAGGAATACGGCGGGCCGGTTCGGGAAGGAGAGCGGTATATTGTCGGTGAAGCCGGGCCGGAAGAGTTCGTTGCGCCCGCTGACGGGATGATCGTTCCAAATCCTGCGACCATGGAGCAGATGGGGCGGTGGAAGGGCGGGGGAGGGGGCGGCGGCGGAATAATGGATGGCGGCGGCGGCATGATGCCTGGAAGGGGCAGGGGCCTCATGAGTGCCGACGGTGAAGGATATGGCGAAGGCGGTTATGGCGCAGGGAACAGGCAAGCCCCTCCCCTTCAAGGCGGATTCCCGAAAAACGTGCCCTGCAGAACGGCTAATCGTGAAGATCCTCCCATGGACATGATGCAGGCTGGAGAGATTTCGGAATTGCTGAGAAAGCTGGTCGAGCTTTCCGGGGGGAAGTCCTTGATGGGGAATGGTGCTCCGCTTTCCGGGGAGATTGTTTTGCGGCAGGGGTAGGAATTGAATCGAGCAATGCTATTTCATTTTTACCCTAATTATTGAACTATGAAATAAAATGACCACTCACAATAACCGTGAATCGCAATAAGGAGAAAGTCCATGGCTGGATGGGGAGGCATCGTATCCGGTACGGCTCCAAGTTTGATGTATAAAGGCTACCAGGACGCACAAACGCAGGAGCTTGGCCAGCAGCGGGCGGGCCTCGTAAACCAGGGGCTGCAAAGCGAGATCGACCAGCAGAAGGCGAATGAACCGCTGGTTCAGGCCGAGCGTGGGCTCAAGATGGAAGGGCTCGAGGAGCAGAAGAACTACAACGCCTTCATGCGTGATTTCCTTCCCGTGGCAAAGCGGGCCGTGGCGACGCAGGACCCCCAAGTCGTGGCCGATATGCTGAGCTATGACGGGTATGTACCCGACGGCAGGAAGTACAAGGGCGGCGTCAAGGTTGATCCGAGAACTGGAGTGAAGGCGTTCACCCTTACCGATGATGCCGGGAATGCACAGGAGTTCGGCAGCATCAACGAAATGCTGGAGGTTCCCATGGCCCTGGCGAATCCCAAGAATTTCATGGGATGGATCGCGGAAAGCAGGCAGAGCAGGGCCAAGGAAGCTCAGTGGATGAAAGACAAGGCCTGGGACGTTCGGAAGATGGGGATTGAGCGGGCCAATGAGCTTGAGAAGTTGGATGTTGGGCATGGGTACAAGCTTGACGAGGCAACGCACCAGGGAAGCATCGATGTTCAGAAGGCCAGGCTTACCCCGACCCCCGAAGAGAAGAACACCATGATGTATGTCGAGTCCCTCGGGGTCGATCCCGTGCAGGCCAACATGATCATGCATTCGGTGAGCAGGGGAGACGATGCCGCATATCAGCGCGCGGTACTGGCGGCGGCCGGGAATATTTTCCAGAATTCTTTCGATACCGAGTCGGCACAGAAGAAGGTTGATGGGCTGAAGGCTTATGCCGACAAGCTCAGAAAGTCTTCTTTGTGGGGTGGCGGTGGCGGTGAAGGTGGGGCTGGGAGTGCCGGGCAGGGAGGCCAAGCAGTCCCTGGAGATCCTCAATCGGTTTATGACCAGATCAAAGCGAAGTACCCCAACAAATCCGAAGCAGAGATCAAGAAGGCGGCAGAGGCCATATCTCAGAAACTATCGCAGGGATCTCCCGGTGGCGGGGCACCAGGCGCACCCGGAAACGCATCACCCTCGAAGGGAGGAGGCCTATCCCCTTCAGGGCGAACCATGCAGGAGCTTGATGAAATGGAGCTTCCATCGACGGGGGATGGTAGTGCAGGCGCATCGCAACAAGCGCCATTCGTCCCCTTCAGAGCACCTTCCGTCCCGTCTCGTGTCACGCCGACCAACCAGCAAGAGGCATCTCTCGGAAGTCGCATCCTGTCAGCGATATCCCCAAACGAGGCATACGCAGCCGAGACAGCGCCGGGTGTTACCGGCAAAAGAGGCCTATCCACCAGGCCAACCACGGCCGCCCCTCTTGCCCGTCAAGGAGCCGGAGGAGCACGCGGCCTCATGATGGCAGACTATGCGCCCGAGGCCTGGGCTGGAATGCCGTTGAGCGAGCGAGTCAAGTATGTCATGGAGCGCGAGGGAGAGGCCGAAAGGCAGCAGAAGGAGGATACGTTCGCATCCCTTCCCATTGGAGAGCGTGCGAGGATTGTCATGAGCGGAGCGCCGGAAGGATCAACCAAGGCTTACGGGGATACTTTTCGGCGGAGCGGGATTCCCGTGTCGCAGGGGCAGCAGGGGCAGCAGGGGCTATCCGCAGGAACTGAAATCGGTGCGGTTGGAACGGGTCCCGTTGCTCAGCAACAGCAGCAGCAACAGCAGCAGCAACAGCCGTCGCTTTCAATGTTTTCCGGGAAGGCCAATCAATTTCTCCTTCAAGGGAATGGCGGGGCGGTTGGCGGTGGGGCTGCGGGTGGCAATGTGACGACGCCCCTTGCTCCTCAGTCTCGCGGACTCCAGGTTCAGCGGCCCGCTCGGCAGGATCAATTCCAGCCCCAGCAGCAAGTTTCTCCCCAGCCTCAGCAGCAACCCACTTCCCCACAGCAATCCGGTCAGCGCCCAATAACCGACAAGTGGGGCGACCAGGTAATTCCTGGAAGGGGAACGCCGGTACTCTGGCACGAGCTCCCCGTGAGAGACAGGGCCGAGGACGTGCAGCAAGTGGTGCGTGGAGAGCGGTCCATGGGAGCAAGGAAGGACCGCGCCATTTTCGAGGCTTTTGCTTTGGCGAACGAGGACCCGGCGCTTGCGGCCGAGGTGCTGGCCATGGGGATGAAGGTGGGGAAGATTCCGCCGATTTTTATGTGGGAGAGCGATAATACTGCGTTGCCTGAGTATCAGCAGGGAGATGGAAGAGGTTTGGCGAGAGGTGGCATTGGTGGTTGATTTGTTGATTGCGTTCTTCTCTTTCATGAAATAAAATAAATTCGTAGCCTGTTTTAGTGGGCTGGAATGGGTAGCGGTCATCAACGACCATCAACGACATGAGAGAGGAGAAATATTATGGGAAAAGCGATAATAAAAGTCTTGAATTCAAGAATTGGCTTCGCTGAAAACGTGAAATTACTTGGGTTCGATAACGATATTAACCGTTTCGGGTGCTTGTTGTATGTAGAGCATCCCGAAATTACTGGATTGCAAGAACATGAATGGCATCATCTTAGTTTGAATGCTGCGATTAGCATATTCCCTTTCCTCTTCAAGAAAAAAGATCCCATTCTTTATCGAGACTTCTCCGACATCCGGGCAGCATTAAAGCGAGTGGATGATCTTGATCGACTGGCAAAGTCTAAGATTGATTCTCCAGAGAGTGACGATTCCGATTCTTTTTTCAAAATACTGTTAAGAGATTTCACGGGAAAGCCAGTTGAATGAAGGATGTTCCACCCGTCATTTCCAGAGGCAGAAACCTCTGGTACTTTCCAATTTTGAAAATCCGAAAGCCCTGGTCCGCAACCATCCACGCATAAAGTCAGGAAGGATCACCCACCCATGGCCTACGATGGACGATTGATCGATGAAATGGCGGCTGAGCTTCTCGGCCCTCCCGCAACTGCCGCAACACAGCCAGCGACTGCCACAACGCCCATTGATACCGCATTACCTGAAGCACCGGCAGCACCAGCCAGCCCACTACCCACCGCCGCCGCGCCGACGATCCAGTCCGACCCAATGGGCACGACAGAGCAGCCATTCATTCCATCGCAAGCCTCACCAGTCTTCCAGGCTCCGCAAGCCTCGCCCACATCACCAATCCCCACCACCTTCAAGGCATCCCAAATCGACGCCCTGGCAGAGCAACTCTTCGGACCCGCCCCTGAGCCGCGCACGACACGACGCACGACATCTCGCGGGCTGGCTGGCGGTCTTTCCGATGGCAGCATTGATGTTGGGCCGCAAGGTGGAGTAGTCCGCGGCTACGACATATCAAGATACGCTACCGATCCACGGCACGAACAAAGCGTTGCCAGATATGCAAACGAGCTTTCCAGTCTCAGTTCCATCGAGGCCATAGACACCCACATCCAATCCGTGGCCCCTGGGAGCCCCGTGACCGGATCAATGGTGGCTTCCTCTGCCAGCAGGTACAACGTTGACCCTTTTGTCGTTCTGGCGCTCATGAGGCAGGATAGTTCATACGGAACGCGCGGGAAGGGAGCCAGGACATTCAATCCCGGAAATGTTGGAAATGACGATGCCGGGAACATGAAGAACTTCGGAGACTGGCAGCAGGGCGTTGACGCCGTGGCCGGATGGCTCTCTCGCCACAAAGCCGGTGCCGGCAGCGAAGGGCAAGGTAGTCGCGGCATCGAGGGGCAAGGTCTCCTAGGCCTCCAACCCTTCACGGCCAACGCCCCGCCGGCCTCCCTGGAAACGCGCCGCCGCGCCCTCGGCTTGATCGGCATGCAGACCCCGGAGGACATTGCCGCGCAGAAGCGAAGAGAAGCTTGGGAAAGCGCCGTTGACGACATGGCGACTGAATTGCTTGGACCTCCTGGCGTTGGAATGGCTGATGCCGGAAAAGGTGGAAGCCTGTTTGGGGATATCGCATCCGGAATGCTGGCTGGTGGACCTGATGCAGCCGAAACATACCTTCGCGCGGGCCGAGTCATGGGAGTAGACACTTCTTCCATGCTCTCTGACCTCGAAGCAAAACGGAAGAGGTGGACACTCGAGAAGCCATCAAAGGCGGCGCAAGAAGAAGGCATGGGCGGATATCGAAAGTGGGCATACGAAGGGGCGAGAAGTTTCAGCCATTCCGTGTCCACCAGGCTTCCGGCCACCGTAACCGGTGCGTTGTTTGGTGGTGCAGCGGGAGCGCTCGCGGGGTATGTGACCAGTGGTGCTGCGCTCTTTGGCTTGGCCGAGTATGACCGGTTCATGGAAGACGCGGAAAAGCTTGGAATTCCCAGGGAAGAAGCATACGATGAAGCGGTTGTCGCGGCCATTGCCGAGACAGCATTTGAAGCCTCCAGCGATCTTCTTGAAATGAAGATGCTTAAGCTCTTCGGGGGAAACCTTACTGAACCGGTCAAGGGATTGATCCGAAGGTATGTGGGCAATGTATTGAAAATCGCTCCCGTCGAGATAGCAACCGAGGCCCCGACGGCAGCAGTGCAGGCGGCGGCCAGGGAGAGCGCCGGGATGCCAACGCCAACCCCTGGACAAGCCGCGCTTGAATCGATTCCGTCAACGGCCGCCACTTCACTTTTCTTTGCCGGGCTTGGAACGGCGGCACAGGGGAGAAGAGGGCAAGGCGGGACTGGCGGGGAAGGTGGAGCAGGGTCGGAAGATACAGGCGACACCGGGCAGCCGGCCACTCCTCCTTCAGGGCCAAAAGGCTTTCCAGAGCTTCAGCGCGTGGAGCGCATCGGAATCGAAGCACCGCAAGAGCGCTTTGGACTTCCCGCTCCCCCGGAGGGGTATCCTGGCGAGCCAGCTCCTGAAGGCGTTCCAAGACTTCCTTCCCCGACTCAGAATTGGCGCATGATGGTCCCCGACCTGCGCGGCATGAACCGGGATCAGATGCTTGAATACGCCGACTCTCGCAAAATTTCCTTGAAGGATAGGAGCAACAAGCTCAAAATCTTTAACTCGATCAAGGCGTATTACGACCAGATTAATCCGTCACAGCTCGTGACAGGAGAGGCCGCGACGCGCACCCCGGTAAGGCAGGGCGTCCAGGAAGAGCGGTACTCTCCCGAGGCCATTCTTGCGCGACCGGAAGTACCGACGCCTGGAGGACCGGCCCAACGCACAACCCCGACTCCGCAAACTGCCGCGAGACAGCCTCTTGCCATGCCACAACAAGAGCCGCAACAAGAGCCGCAAGAGGCAATGAAAGGAGAAGCACCCGATGCCCAAGGGATACGAAGCGATGAGGGACAGGTTTATCCGGGAGGGAATGTCCAGGGACAAGGCGCAGGAGAAGGCGGCCAAGATCTGGAATTCCCAAAATCCGAGGAACCCGGTGGGGAAGCGGCACGTCAAGGAACCGCCGAAGAAGTAGGGCAGGGAGAACCGGCTGGCCTCGAAGGACAAACAACGCGAGAAGGCCTCGAAGGAGAAGCCCCTCCTCTTCAAGGCCAGCAGTCAGAACAAGAAAACCCCGTATCCATAGCCCAGCAGTCCCTGAAAACGCCGCTCGACATAGCCGCCCACGAAGCAGCAAGCTCCCCGCTGAACGACAAGCCACAACCCACGACCCCGCAGATTAAAGCCGACAACGCAGAGCTCGGCCACTTCTCCTTCCAGGGAATCCCGATCTCCATAGAAAGTCCCATCGGCTCCGTCCGGAAAGACGTGAATCACGACCCCCCGAAGTGGCAGCGTGTCATAAAAGAGGCGCATTACGGCAGGATCAAGGGGGTTCGTGGCCGCGACAAGGACCTGCTCGACGTGTTCGTGCGGACGGATAATCTGACCGGAGACAAGACGCTGGATGCAAAACTTCCGGTGTTCATTATCGACCAGATAAATCCCGAAACCGGCAAGTTCGATGAATTGAAGGCCGTAGCTGGTGGAAAGGACGAGCAGCAGGCACTAGGAACCTACCTTGCCAATTACCCGGAAGGGTGGCAGGGCCTTGGCGCCATAACCGAATTCACCATGCCGGAATTCAAGGCATGGCTCAAGGGCGGCGATGCCACGAAGCCTGTAGGCAAGAAGGTGCCGAAGGTTATTGAGACCGAGCAGGGCGTAGTGAAGCAGAAGGAGGATGTTGATCTCCCCTTCGCGGCCGGGCTTGCCGAGCAATTGGCCGAGCGGAAGCGGCTTGACCAGGAGCGCAAGGATCGAGAGCAGGCTGGGAAGGAGAAGGCGGAGAAGGGAAGTGCAGAATCCGAGAAGCCGAAATGGAAAACACGCATCGATGAAGGCCCTCCGGACTGGAATGCTGGACGCACCGATACCACCCGGTCAGATCGCGGGATGATTGATCCTCGAGAGATAGTTGGTCTGCCGGGAGAGAATGACGAGCACCTTCTATTCAAGAGAGATCGAACCGGAGGATATGGCACAGCGAAGTGGAATGCTTTCGTTCAGGACGTGAAGCAAAACGGCGTCAAGGAGCCCATCATCATCTTCAAGGAGAAGGACGGGAAGGTCCATATCTCCGAGGGGAATCACCGTGTTCGTGCTGCTGTTGAGGCCGGGCTAAAAGACATCCCGGTTGAGATCCGGTATTTCGGAAATTCTCAGCGTGATGGGTTGGTAGTCGATACGGAAACTGGGAAGTTGGTAAAGAAACCAGAAGCTCCCGCAGCACTGCCCGCCGCCCCTCCCCCCGTAACGCCGAAGCAGACCCGCACCGGGCCGACGGCCGAGACCGCCGCTCGGAAGCCGCTCAAGGAGAAAGCTGAGCCGGTTGCCGTGGCAGAGAAGGAAGTGGAGGAAGAGCCAGCAGCAAAGGAAGAGCCCCCTCTCTCTTCTCGGCCAACGACATCCTCCCCCGTTCAACCTGCCTCTTCCACTCCCCCCACCCTAACAGTCTCAGACCTGGACACCAAGTCCATAATCGTGAAGGGCGACTACACTGCGAACAAGGACCGCATCGCCCCCGTCTTGAAGCAGCACAGCGGGCTCTACAACGGCAAGCACAAGGGATGGGTGTTCCCCAAGAAGAACGAGGCCGCGGTACGGGCGGCGTTGGGGATTGGAGGGGAGAAGGCAGGGAAGGATGAGAATGTCGCAGAGAAGTCTGAGCAGACCGCTCAGCCAGGACCCCAACGAATAATCGTCGGAAAGAACAGGGACGGGGATACGATCTACTCCGACGACAAGGGCGCTCGCTACATCCTTGAAGGGGGAATGCGGGTCCAATCCTTTGTGTTGCGTCCAGGATACATCGACGAGCAGTTCATGACGGTTGAGGAGGTGGAGGCGGAGAAGCCCAAGAGCGAAGACGCTCTTGAACCAGAACCCTCCGCACCTGCCCCGGTCACCCCCGCGAAGTCCATGGCTGATGCGTCCAGAGAAGAGGAACAAGCTCCTGCCGCATCTTCCAGCCAACGTCTTGCAACCTGGGTAAAAGGGAAGGTCGCGCGGAAGGAATCCTTCACCTGGCAGGATCTTTTCTCCGAAGCCGACAAAGCATTCAGTGGAACGCAGGCTCAAGGCAAATACACTCCAAAGGATGCCTATGACGCAATGGAGATGGGCGTAAATCAGGCTATCCTCGCGTCAGATCTTACTATGAATCCGTCCAACCACACCCTTCAGGAAGCTGAGCAAAAAGTCAAAGAACTTCAAAACCTCATTGCCAAGCTACCGACGCAATCCAAGCGTACAGAGGAAATGGATGAATTTCAGCAGTTCTCGACGCCTCCACCCCTGGCCTATCTTGCTTCCTGGGTTGCGAACGTAAACGAACAAGACACGGCCATCGAGCCATCGGCGGGCATTGGCGGGCTTGCCGTGTTCGCCAAGAACGCAGGTGCAAAAGTCTTCGTGAATGAGCTTTCGCCGCGCCGCGCCGCCATCCTTGAAGAGATGGGCTTCGACCGGGTGTTTACCGAGAATGCCGAGCAACTGGACAATGTTCTGCTCGATGACGTAAAACCTACCGTAGTCGTCATGAACCCTCCCTTTTCTTCCACGGCTGGACGCATCAAGGGGCAGCGTAACACCATGAATGCGGCTCGGCATATCGAGCAGGCATTGAATCGCCTTGAAGACCGCGGGCGCCTCGTTGCCATCGTCGGGCGCGGCATGTCGGTGGACGCTCCCTCCTTCCGGGACTGGTTCGCCAAGATCGGGAAGAAGTACACCGTCCTGGCCGACATTGGCCTATCGGGAAAGGGATATCAGAAATATGGAACCACGTTTGATAATCGCGTGATTGTCATTGACAAAACGGGGCCGGGTTTCGATAATATAATCAAAGGCAGTGTTGAAGATGTGACAGAAGCATTGCCCCTCTTACTTGGAGTGAGAAATGCACGCCAACGATCCAAGACAAGTCAAGGCGCTGAATCTTCACAAGCTCAACCGGGCCGCGCTCAAGGCGCTCAAGAAGGCCAAACAGAGCCAAGACCCATCGTTACTCCACAGTCTTCAGTTGATGTTGTGGGCTCTGGACAACAAGAGCCTCGACCTCGACAGCCGGGTAAGCGAGACGGTGAGGTCAATGAGCCGGTGGAGCCCGGAAGAAGTGATGAAGGTGCTGACGGGGGAAAGCGAGGCGGGAGACCGGGTGGAGCTTCTCCGCAATCCGAGCAAGTCTCCGGTGAGCCAGGCACTCGAGTTGATAGGCCAGGTCGAGGAAAGGATGATAGCGACCGCGAGGCCGGACTACGCCAGCAACAGCGATTAGAAGTCTCCATGGCCAAAGCCGAAACTCAAGCTGAAGCCCTCTCAGATTCCGTTTACGACGCATACAAGCCTTCCGTGAAAGTAGCGGGTACCAAAGCGCACCCCGGCAATCTTGTCGAGAGTGCTGCCATGGCTTCCGTTGAGGCCCCTCCCGCCGATTATGTCCCGTCAATTCCTAAGGAAGTTCTTGCTGCCGGCAATCTCTCCGATGCCCAGATGGAAACGATTGTGCGCGCCGGGCAGGCCCACGATACCATCCTTGAAGGTGGGGAGCGGCAGGGGTTCTTTATTGGCGACGGAACCGGTGTCGGCAAGGGAAGGGAGATAGCCGGTGTCTTCCTCGATAATTGGAACAAGGGCCGCAAGAAAGGTGTGTGGCTCAGCGCAAATTCTTCCCTCTTCAAGGATGCTCGCCGCGACACTGAAGGAATTGGTGACGACGCAGAGAAAATCTTTGAGCTTGGCAAAGTCAAGGCAACTTCGTCCATCAACGCCTCCGAGGGGATTCTCTTCGGAACCTACGACACGCTCAAGATGGCCGCGAAGGGTGAGCAGGGCAAGTCCGGGAAGCGCCGCATTGATCAAGTGGTTGCATGGTTAGGTGCGGATTTCGATGGAGTGATCGCACTTGATGAATCGCATCGCGCCGGGAACGCCTTGCAGGTCCAGGGACAGCGCGGACGGAAAGACCCGTCCAAGACAGCACTCGCCGTAATCGAGCTTCAAGACAAACTTCCCAACGCACGAGTGGTCTACGTGTCCGCAACCGGCGCAACGGAAGTCATGAACCTTGCCTACGCCAAGCGCCTTGGGCTTTGGGGCACTGGCACTCCCTTTCCTTCCGTGCAAGCCTTCGTGGGTCAAATTCAATCGGGCGGCATCGCGGCCATGGAGCTTGTGTCCCGCGACATGAAATCCATGGGGAAATATCTTGCCCGCTCTCTCTCCTTCCACGATGTGACCTATGACAAGCTCGAGCACGTCCTTACCGCCGACCAACGTGACATTTACGACAAGCTGGCCGAAGGATGGCAAACCGTTCTGAACAACCTGAATGAAGCCCTTCAAGAAACCGGAGTCGTGGATGAAGACGGAAAAACCATGGACGGTCGTGCCAAGAGCGCGGCAATGTCCGCTTTTTGGGGATCTCATCAGAGGTTTTTTAACCAGATCATCACTTCCATTCAGATGCCTTCCGTCATTTCCAGGATGAATAAAGAGCTTGAGAGCGGGAACGCCTGCGTGATCCAGCTCGTGAATACGAACGAGGCAAGTCTTGGCCGGGCTATGGCGAACCTGGAAGAAGATGAATCTCTGGAAGACCTCGATCTCACGCCGCGCGATCAGCTTATGCAGTACATCGAACGGAGCTTCCCCATCTTCCAGTATGAGCAATACGCAGATGAGGACGGGAATGTGAAGAGCCGCCCCGTGTTGGATGCCAACGGGAACCCGGTTGTGAACCGGACGGCCGAAGCCATGAAGGAGAGGCTTCTCGATCAGCTTGGAAGCATCCGTGTTCCCGATGGGCCGCTTGAAATGATCCTGAATGAGTTTGGCGTGAAGGACGTTGCCGAAGTGACCGGGAGAACGCAGCGGGTCGTTACCGATGAATCCGGGAAGAGGGTACGAGAAAAGCGTAGCAAGGCCAAGACCGAAACCGACGCACAGGCGTTCCAGGAAGGGGAGAAAAATATCCTTGTCTTCTCAACGGCCGGCGGGACCGGGCTCAGTTATCACGCCGACTTGAAGGCGAAAAACCAGAAGAAGCGTATCCACTTCCTGGTTCAAGCAGGGTGGCGAGCGGATGTTGCAGTGCAAGGATTCGGTCGGACGCACCGGACCAATCAGAAGCAGGCCCCTCATTATCTCCTGGTTACGACGGACCTTAAAGGACAGAAGCGGTTTCTTTCTTCCATCGCTCGGCGCCTTGACCAGCTTGGGGCACTCACCAAAGGCCAGAGGCAAACAGGAAGTCAGGGATTCTTCAGCGCACGGGACAATCTGGAAAGTGAGTACGCAACCGAGGCGTTGCAGAAGTTCTTGAAGAACCTGCTGCATGATGGCGAGATTTCCGGGGTGAGCGTTGATGACTTCGAGCTTCAAACCGGAATGAAGCTCAGGAATGATAATGGTATGCAGGCGGCGGCGTCTCCACCAATGACGCAGTTCCTGAACCGTCTCCTTTCCTTGAAATACGATACTCAGAATGCCGTGTTTGATGCCTTCTCGAAAGAGATGGATGCCATTGTTCGACGCGAGATCGAGAATGGAACGCTCGACCAGGGGCTAGAGAACTTGAAGGCCGCGAAGATCGAATTGGTGAGCGAGCAGACCGTCCATACCGACGAGAAGTCGGGGGCCGAAACGAAGTATGTGGAGCTCGACGTGTCCAACCCGACGCCCGTTGTTTCATGGGAAGAGAGCGGCAAGGTTGCCAGGAAGGGATATTACCAGAACCTTCGGAGCAAAAATGTTTGGGGGCGAGGCTCGGAAAAGCTTAGAACCAAGTCGAGCGGTGATGTGGTGAACGAAGCGCTTCTCACGGCCCCGTCGAGCAGGCATCAAAACGTCGAGACTATTGATCTGGATGACGAGAAGAAGTGGAGGAGGGTAGAAAAAGAAGAGGCTGAAAAGCTATGGAACGATGAGTATGACAAGGTTCCCAAGATGGTCACGCAGCGCACACACTTGATCTCTGGCGCCATCCTTCCGATCTGGGACCGGCTTACCGGGAAGGCGAGGATTGTCAGGATTCAGACCGACAAGGGGCAGCGATTTCTCGGGAGGCTCATCAACCGGGAGGACCTGTCCAATACGCTGAGGAACCTTGGAGCATCGAGAACGACGGCTGAATACCCAACGGACAGGGCGATTCAACTTCTTGGCCAAGGGCACCGGCTTGAGCTTTCGAACGGGTGGACGGTAAAAGAGTCTCGCGTGTCCGGGGAAATGAGGATCGAAATTGTTGGGCCGAACTTTAACTTCGATGCGGAGCTTGCGCGGGCCGGGGTTTTCACGGAGCGCGTCAATTGGAAGACTCGCTATTTCATTCCTACGGGAACGGATGCCGGGCAGGTTCTGGACAAGGTTACAAAGAGCAGGCCCATTGTGGATGACGTGGCTCCCTTCCAGGGGAGTGGGCGTGTTGGCGCAGAAGAGATGGAGGGCGGAAACGCCAAAGAAGAGAGAGAGCAGGAAGATAGGCAAGCACCCACCCTTCAAGGCGTTCCCAAAATCAAAATCACTAACCCCGAAGAGAAGATCACCCACAAGGCTGGATACTCCGAGTTCTTCACGACCGTAGTTGATGCCGATGGAGGCCAGGCCGCAAAGCGCGTGAGCGGAAAAGCTGTGAAGGTGAAGGGCCTTCCCGATGGGCGAGAAGCGTTCGCTTACAAGATTGACGGAGCATACCCATGGGTCGTGGTGGACAAGCAGAGTGGGCTGGCTTTGGCATCTGGTGAAAGGACCATGGAAAATGCCGTATTCACTGCCGAGCTCAGCATTGAAAACGTAGATAAGGAAGAAATGGACAAGGTATTCGCCGAGTCTGAGCTTGACTTGTTGCCTCTGTATTCATGGCAAGCGCCAGGCGGACAAGGCACCACCAACCTATACTCAGGCTTCCCGGTAGACGAGTTGATCCGAGAAATCCGCGCGGCCAAGGCCAGCATAGAAGAGTTGATGCCGCGCATCATGCCCCGCCTGACCGACCTGGGAGCCCGTATAATCGCCCGCGGCCACAACACGGCCCGCACCTTCAAGGAAGAGCTGTCTCGCGTTCTCGGGGACGCCTTCGACGCCGTGCGCCGGTACGTGCTGAAGATCTTCGCCGCCGCGCAACGGGCTTACGCGAAGCTGCCTGATGCCGTGAAGAATGAGTGGGGGACCTTTGCTGGGCCGAAGGCGCAATGGTGGGACAAGGCCGAGGGAAAGTTCTCTAGTTTGTATGACAAAAGGGAAAAATTTGAGATTGATGATAGTGGGGCGAGGATAAAGAAAGCAGATGAGATACTGCCCAAGGAGTTTAAGTTCAAGGAATCTGATGACGGGTTTCATGTTTATAGGAAGGGGAAATTTGAAGGCTTAGGAGTAGACAAATGGAGAGCGGCCGTAGATGTTTCCCAACGATATGGAATGACACTTGATGATATTTTGGATCATCCTGAACTTTTCAAACAGTATCCAGAATTAAGGAAGCTGGGACTTACGTTTCTTGAGAATCCTGATGGTTCCAAAATATCGGGGTCTTATAGTCCCAGATCGAACAAGATTGAGATTCGATATCCGAGCAAAGAGGTGTTTGCTGAGTTAGGTAAAGATCTAAATACGAATCTTAAAAAAGATCTCCTTCATGAGATCCAGCACGCCATCCAAAAACTTGAAGACTTCGCTCGAGGCGGGGCTCCATTAATTGAAAAGATAAAACAGCAACATCCAAAAGAGTTTGAAACCGCAATCGACAGAATTAAATCTGAGAAGCCGACATGGACTAGCGTTAGATCCGTTTTTGGTGGAGATGTTGGACAAACGGCAGCATTCTCCATTTACAATCGTCTCGCCGGAGAAATAGAAGCCAGGGACGTAGCATCCCGATCCAACCTGACCCCGGAGCAACGCCGGGCAACGCCGCCCTACTCTTCCGAAAACATCGCGCCCGAGGACGCCATTGTGCGGTTTGGGGACGGTGAGACTCAGATGGCTGTTGCTCCCAAGGATCTCCCTGAATCAGCGAAGGCGAAGCTTGCGGGGACTCGGGTTGTTGGGGAGGATGGGGAACCGCTTGCCGTATTCCATGGTGGCGAAGCAGCAATAGGAGAATTCAAAAATAAGCCGGACAGGCGAGGCGGCAACGGTGGATTTTACTTCACTCCTAACGCAAGATTGGCCAGCGTGTTTGCGGATCAAGCCGATGTTCCAGGCGTGCATCAGGTTTATCTGGCTATTAAAAATCCCAAGATCGTTGATTTTGATACAGGTGCTTCCGCTAATCTTTCCCCTAAAGACATTGCGTCGTTGAAATCCCAAGGCTTTGATGGGGTAATTGGCAAAAGAGATAAGACTGTCGTTGAATACGTCGTCTTCAACTCCGACCAGATAGTCTCGGCCCTGAGCCCGGAAGGGGAGGCGGCGGGGAAGCAGCCCGAGCAGCAAGGGCAGCAGAAGCAACCCGAGCAACTTCGCTCCGCCCTAACCCCTCCCCTTCAAAGCGAGCAAGGCGCAATCCGCCTGCCCCAGCTTCCTAAATTCCCAAACTGGTCTCGCGCCAAAGCTCAACGCGCCTCGACCGGAGACGCCGAAATCGATGCCGCCCTGAACAAAATCGGCCCGGCCCAAAAAACAACGAAGGAGAAGCTCGACGCCGCTCTCGACAACTGGAAGCTCAAGGCCGAGCAGGGCATTTTCGATAGGTTCGCATCCCTCAAGGCACTTGCGAAATCAGCCGGGATCGACACGGCCAGCAACGCATCCAGGATCCAGGAAGACCCATACGTCGCAGCCACCATGACCACATCTCTCGGGGATATGCTGGCGACCATGATGAACCACGGCGTGCCCCAATGGAAGGAAGGCGCCGTATGGACCCCAACCAGGAACAAGGGGCTCGCCCAAGTCTTCGAGCCCGTGGCCGACCAACTTGACATGTTCCTCGGATGGATGGTCGGAAAGCGCGCCGAGAAGCTCATGGCCGAGGGCCGCGAGAACTACTTCACCGACGCTGAGATCAAGGCACTCAAGCGCATCATCACCCTTCCCGAAAACAAGGCCAAGTTCCTTAAGGTGGAAGCCGACTACATTGCCTTCAAGAAGGGGGTTCTCGACTTCGCGGAGGCGAGTGGAGTAATCAACGCCGAAGAGCGTCTTCTCTGGGACCACGACGAGTACGTGCCATTCTACCGGATCATGGAAGAAACTCAAGGGCTCAAAGGGCCACGAAATAAAAACTCCGTCGCAAGTCAGTACAGTGGCATCAAGAAGCTCAAAGGCGGTGAATCGAGGCTTGGGGACATATTCGTCAACATCATGATGAACTTTTCTCACCTCGTGGACGCCAGCGTCAAAAACCACGCAACCGAGCTTTCCATCCAGGCCGCCGAGAAAATGGGTGTTGCGGTCAAAGCCAAGAATCAGTTCAAGCCCGCCATTGTTCCGGGGAATCAGATCAAGAAGATAGTCGAGGCCGAGTATGGTCCGCTCCTGGAATCCATGGGTATCGATACCAGCTTGCTCGATTTCAAGTCTCTTCAGAGCCTGTACCGAATGTTCCAGATGACCAAGCCCCAGGGTCCCGATGTGATTCACGTTTTGCGCGATGGGAAGCCAGTCTATTACCACATTCAGGATTCGCTTGTATTGCGGTCGCTCTCGGCGGTGAACGAGCGCCCATGGGGAGGTCCAGCCATGAAGGCCATGCGGACAGCCAAGCGACTCCTTACTCGGGGCGTCACCGCTGACCCTGGCTTCATGATCGCCAACCTTACTCGAGATACCTTGAGTGCATGGGTGGTTTCCCCCGACTTCAAGGCCGGGGTGGATTCCGTGAAGGGGGCGATAAAGACTTTTCGTGAAGATGAGGATTATGTGGCGATGCAGGCGTCTGGAGCTGCCTTCTCCGGAGGGTATGCTTTTGGGCATGATTTGGAGGCAGCCAAGCGAGAAGTTGAGAAGCTCAACAAGAAATACAAGGTTGACGGGTCAACGGTGCTTAACAGCGTAAAGAAAATGTGGGCGTTCTGGGAGAAGTTTGGAAGCCGATTCGAGAATGCGACCAGAACACAGATTTATGCCAATATCCGAGCCCGTGGCGGTGCTCACGTCGAAGCGGCCTATGAAGCCAAGCGCATCATGGATTACTCGAAGCGCGGTGACTGGATGACCATCAAATTCCTCTGCGAGACGGTTCCCTTCTTCGGGGCCAGGCTCCAGGGAGCGCAGCGCCTTTACCATGGATACCGCGAGAACCCCAGGGGGTTTGCCACGAAGGGGATGATCCTCATGGGGGCTACCCTTGCCTTGTATGCCATGAATGCGGATGATGACAGGTATAAGGAGCTTGAGGAATGGGATCGGGACAACTACTATCACTTCTTTGTCCTTGATGAGCATTTCCGTCTCCCCAAACCCTTCGAGGTGGGCGCCATCTTCTCCACCATCCCGGAGAGGCTGGCCGAGTGGTGGCTTGGGGAAGGGACTTCGAAAGAGTTTGCCAGGCGCATGCTGTTCACGCTGAATCAAACTTTCTCGTGGCAGCCTCCGCAGCTCATTGGGCCAATGATTGAGCAGTATGCCAACAAGAGCTTTTTCACTGGACGTCCAATTGAGGGACAGTCCCTGCAAGCCTTGCAACCAGGAGCGCGCCGCGACCCATGGACCGGGGAAACCGTGTCCGTGATCGGGGAAGCCACCAACGTTTCCCCTAAGAGGATGGAGGCCTTCATGCGCGGCTACTTCGGGACGCTCGGGACATATGCACTTATGGCGTCCGATGTCGCCGTGCGATGGATGTATGATTATCCGGACCCTCCAGCTAGCCGCCTGGATGACCTTCCTGTCATTCGCCGGTTCGTTCAGGAAGACCCGGCCCGCCACACCAAGTATGTCACTTCCATGTACGAGATGATCCGCGAGGTTGACCAGCTTTATGCCACGGTCAGACGCTATGAGAAAACCATGGAGCCAGGAAAAGCTGGAGAGCTTATCGAGCGGGAACGACGTAAATTGACATACAAAGACACTTTTAATAAGGTGCAAAGACAATTCAGTATGATTGATCAGGAGATCAGAAACATTCATCTTCGTAGGGATCTCACGCCAGAAATGAAACGGAAAAGTATTGATGAGCTTACAAGAAGCAAAAATGAATTAGCCAGAGATGTTTATGATAGCACCAAGGCTGCGTTCAAATGACGATAAAAAGAGGAGAGGAATAGTGAGTTTGAGGCTCTGGATTATGTTGTTGTTATCCATGGGGTGCATCGGGGGACTGTGCCGCAAATATGGGGAAGAGGCAATTATGGCATGGCTCTTTATTTTTGCTGTTGTCGGCATGTTTCTTTCCTTCTTGGGATTTGTCGGCGTTTCTCCAACCTGTCAACTTTGAAAGGGGAAGATCAATGTCATTTCAGTCGCTACATAATATGAGAAACATGATTCAAATTCTTATTTTTGTTTCTGCCCTTCTCTTTCAAGGCCTTATCTCTCTGCCCTTCCTCTCTCACGCTCAAGCCTACGAAAAGGTGATCACCACCAACAACGCGACCTCGCGCATAGCCACCACCATAACGGCGGCCGCAACCTCCATAACCGTCAACCCCGGAACGGGCGCGCTCTTCCCCGACCCGACCGCCACCGCGGGGACCTATGCGCCGGCAACGCTATATGACGCCTCGGACAACAAAGAGATCGTCTATATCACCGAGCGGGTAGGGGACATCCTGACCGTCGAGCGCGGGAAGGAAGGGACCGTTGCGAGAGAATGGGCCGTCGGGACCGGGATAGGATGCAGGCTCACGTCGAGCATCATTGAGGACAAGCTCAGAAACCCCATCGACCATGTGTACTACGTGAACGTCTTTGCAGTCGATCAATCAGCGGTCGGGGTTGCCGGGGCATTAGACGATTACAGCCTTGCCGACATAAACGAGTACCTTGATTCGGCGGGAATTCAGGCCAGGGTCGTCCTCCCGGCGAAGACGACAAACTATGTCCTTACCGGGAACCTGACCATTTCCGAGGAAGTGGAGCTCGAAATCCATAAGGGAGCGATGATAGAGCCCGACGGGAATACGCTCACCTTCCCGGGAACCTTGTCCTCTCTTTCCGGGATCGTTGATTGTGGATGGCAGATATTCGACGCATTATCCGGAGAGGTTGTCGGCCTCAATCGGGTGCGCCCGGAATGGTGGGGGGCGACGGCTGGAGACAACACCGTTGATTCTGGGATTGCGTGGAACAGCGCAATAGAAGCCCTTGTGCAGCATGGCCGGCTGGATGCCGAGAATGGGGCATATTATCTTGCAACCGGCATATTGGTTGATGCAAAGCCGATTTCCATAATCGGGGACATGACCTATGGGACGGTGTTTTCTCCAAAGGCCGGGCTTGCGGCCTGGACGGCCATGATGACCGTGAATAGTACGGACAGGGGCACGCCGTCCAATTGGTGGACCACGGCCCATGACAATGGGTTCGTGATGAAGAATGTTACCTTTGAAGGAGGGGGTCGGGACTATCAGTGTCATGGCTTGGTCTTTACCGGGCAGAATTCGGATGTTCAGCTCGACAATATATTTTACGCGAACATCAAGGGCTCCGGCATGAAGGCCTGTGACCCGTTCGGCGTCACATATGATGACGTGGTTACGGGCAATGTGATGCAGCAATGCCAGTTCCACAATATCAGGATGCAAAACTGTGGCTACGAGGCCACGGGGGGCACGGCAAGCGAAAACTTTGCGGCCAGCCACGCCGCATACGAGATTGGGAGGAATGCGGTTGGAACGGGCTCGCATAACCACCTGAAGCATACCGGGGTTTTCCAATTGGGCTACTCGAGGTGGAGAGGAATCCGTGTGCTGAACCGGGGCGGAGCGGGGGAAACCGGACCCAACATGCACGAACTGGCTTTCCAGGATTTCTTCCTTCACGGCACTGTGAGCTTGGCTGGTAATGATGAAAACGGAGACGCCTGGAACACCGATCAGCATTTGATGACCGTTGGGAATATCGTTGCCGACGGCGAGAGCTCGGCTGACGCCAATTACAATCAGGGCGAGATCAAAACCATTTTCATCGACAGGTTTCATGTGGTGGAAATGGAAGAGAATTATGCCGGGATTGTGGTTGGTGAATGCTGGAACGGGGCCGGGAATGACGTTGGTGCTTCCGTGCATCTTGCTTCGGGGCAATTCGGAGCGAGCAGCTACCTTGTCCCATCCTATGGAATTCTGTTCGATGGAGCGGAAAGTAGCTATGTCGGCGGTATCACATACCAGTCTCCGGGAGGTCCTGCGAATTCGGTTTATGTGAAAAGCTTGCTGGATGAATTCCAGGAAATAACTCTTGGCCCTGTGTCGGCCGAGGTTCCAACGGGGACTCCCGCAGCTTCGGCCACGGTCTACGTCAAGACCGATATTGGCCAGGGACAAATCCATGATTTAACGGCTCAGACTTATACGGCGCGCGTCCCGGCCTGCGGGAAAGATGTGACCGGGGATACCGACGGGGCAACCGAGGTCGTTACCGGACTTGCCTATACTACTAATTTTCCACCTGGATCTCTTGTGTATGTCAGTGCTGGATTTGCAACCACCGGACCCTTTACTGTTTTAGGTAGAAACGCAACAGATTTGACGCTGAGCGCCGTGAGCAACTCCGCAGAGGTAAATGTATCCATAATCGGGACCACACGGGAATTCACTCTTGCTAGGGCAACTCCGGATTACAAATTCATCAAGCAAGCGTGGATAGTTCCGGAGTGGGGAGGACTGGTAGCAGACAACACGGATTACGCCAGCCTGAAGATTGGTTATCGAAACAACCTGGGCGCCGACGGGACCGGAAGCCCTGTGAGCACCACGACAAAGTTGGTTGGCGGAGGCGGGACCGGGGATTGGACGGCGTTTATCCCGGTCGAGCTTGAGGTTGATCGAGGGGTTGCATATCTTCCGACGGGAGGTAGCGTTACCTTTGCAATCGATCAAGTAGGGACCGGCGTCGAGGTGCCGGCCCTGCTTGTCGGGTTTGAGATGTCGGACTGGAAGTATTTTCAAGATCCTTGAGATCATTGAGATCTTTGAGATCCTTGATTACAGAAGTGACCTCCCTCGAAGTTGGGGCAGTTCTTTTCGTGCTGGCACATCAAACCACTCAAGCACGGTCAGATACACGTCAACGGTGCAGGCCCCTCCATCGGCCCACCGTTGACGCAACGGAATGTCCGTAGCACACCAGGACCACGGAGCGTTGAGATGGCGAAACTCGGCCCCGTCGAAACCATGGTCCGAGATGACCATGACGTGCGTTCTCTCACGGTCGATGCCGCTGAGCACCCGACCAAGCGTTTCGTCGCATCGCTCTATCTCGTGCTCGTATTCAGGGCTCTCTCCACCGAATGCGTGGCCGAACTTGTCCGGGTTCAAGTGGCAAAATGTCAGCGACTTTGATCGCATCTCCAAACGGAGAGCCAAGACTTTCGCCCAGCAGGCCAAAAGGATATCCGAATTGAAGATGCTGCTGTTGCTGCGTGGCCAAGCCTCCAAGGCCCGACCGTATCGCCTCCGCCTGAATTCTCCAGTTCTTCGCATTCTCTTCCAGTTTCTTCTCGAGGTCGGCAATTTTCTCCTTGTCCGTCCTCGACTCCATACCTCTACTTCTCGCGACCTCGGCAACCAAGTGAACCGCGGAGAGAAGCGCATCGGCCTCGGACTGATCGCGGAGTTTGCCTTGAAGTGAGGATATTGCGGCGGAGTGTTTTTCCTTCAAGGCCGAGATTTTAGTGTCGTGCTCTTCCTTTAGCGCGGCCTTGACCTTCTCGATCTTCCCCATGAGGTCTTCCGCATACCTTTCCTTCAAGGCGTTGATGGCCTTGTTCTGGCGGACTTGCATGTCTGTTTCGGCTTCCTCGATGATCTTGTTCGTGGTTTCATCCGACCTTGCAAGTGCTTTTTCCAGTTCCTTGATTCTTCTGGCCTTTTGAAAAAACATGGCGATGATTCTCCTCTTTATATCCTTGAAGGGGGGAAGGGCTTCCTTGTTTTGCCCTTCCCCCCTTTACCTGCCGTGCCCGTCTAACGTGGCGATAACCAGCGGGCGCCTTTACAGACTCACGCCTTACGACTGCCAGGCGTGGCGCCCGTCTGGTTCATTGCCGGGTTAGACGGGCTCAAATTCCACCTTTACGATTGGCCCGCATCTCAGATTTTTGAATGGAAGCCCGACATCGGTCACTCGAACATCCACATGCTTCTTCGCTTCCGGGTCGAAAAACCTGACCATGCTTCCCAATTTGAGATGACCATCCCGAGCACAATGTGATCTCTTGCGGCCCGACAGAATGCTGTCGATAGCATCCGCGTCGAGAGGGCACCACACGTCCACGCCTCCGTTGGCTGCCCTTAGGAAACATCGGTCGGTTTCATCCAACTCGGACAGCGGCTTTGCTTCTGGCCAAAATGGCCCTGGGTCATACCCCTTAACATTGGCATATTTCCCAGGCTTTTTACTGGCCACTTCGATTACCTCCCGGCCTCGCGGCCTAAAATCACGGCCCTACTTATCTCTACCTTATTCCTTCACTCCTCCCATCCCTCCTACGCCACCACAACAACCCCGTCAGGCAACGCCCCTTCCAAATACCCCTTGATCCCGGCCATGGCCTCCACCTTCCAGGCCCCGCCGTCGGCCTCGTACAAAGCACAACTCGGCATCTTGCCCTGAGCGCTTCCTTGGAGCCGCAGCACGAACAGCGACTCGGGCTGATCGATCTCGATGAAGGTCCTGAACGGCTTCAAGGCCACCGGGTTGGGAAGCCGGATTTCTTCCACGAGGGAAATGCCTTGGTTGGTCTGCACTTTCTGAGATACTCCGTCGTCCACCGTGGTCTTGACGGCCGAATCCTTGATATTGCCGAGGAGTTGCAGAAGCTGGCGCGTGGTGTCGGTCTGAATGAAGCGGGTTTGCAGGCCGATCATGAACTCTTCGTGGGACAGGAAGCGATTGAAGGTGAAGGGATCGAAGAGGTCTGCGGTGGAGGTGGCGAAGCAGGTGCGCTGCTTCCATGAGCCGTGGAGGTTGGAGAGAATGGACACCGTGTTGAAGTTTTCGACGTGGAAGAAGCCGGGTCCGATGTCCGGGATGTCAAGGATATCATCGCCTTCTCTGCCGAGAACGCTCGCCCCCTCCCCGTTGTAATAGTCCACGAGGCCGGCGAGAGAAGAGAGATGGATGGTGTCGGGCTTCGGCTCGTAAACAGGGTGGATCGGCTTTGAGCTGTAGGTCCTTCCGAGCGCCGGGATGATCTCCGGTTGTGCGATGTCGAGCAGTTTCTGAATGGCTGTTGCTATCATGGTGTCGTGCTCCTTTCGTTTGGTGGTGGTGGTGATGGTGAATGCATTTATTCCTTTGTGGTTTATTTTGGGTTCATGCGCTGGCTAGGGCTTTTCTCCCACCGTTAATTGATCTTTGGCTTTCTTGATGATCTCCTTCATGCTGGAGACCATTCCCGCAAAGTCAGTATCCTTTAGCGTGGAGCGGCATGCGTAATCGCATGTGCATCCGGTGGCAATGAGGAGATACGAGCTCGTTGAAGTGCTTGATGATGCGTCGGATTTCTCCTTGTCTTTTTTCGGGTTGACCTGGTCTTCCACGCAGACAAGGTAGTTAATCGCGGATTGCAGATCTTTTGACTTTTCCAATCCCTCTTCGATATCTCCGACCTTTATGGCGCTGACCTGGGAAGCCATCAAAATCATGACGATAATGATCATCGTTGCCACTGTTGCCAATTTTGCATTCATGTACTTTTCCTTTCTCATTCACTGAGCCCTTGTTTATTTGTCTACCCTATTTTCTTGCTGCGATGAGGTGCGTCGCGCTCCCGCCCTCCTACTCAGCAGCCACCTCCCTTCCAGGCATTGACACAACCTTCCCCTCTTCACGGCCCTTCTTCTCAGCTTCTCTCGCTTCCTCCAGTCGCGCCTCTTCCTCCCGCAACTGATCCCGCATGTGCATTTGCTTCGGGTCAGCCGATTCGTACATCACGGGACATCCATTCTTGATACCCAGGTAGCCCTTGGTGGGGTACGATTTCAGCGGGGCCAACTTGGCGGACACGTCATGAGTGATGTCCACGAGCTCGCGCTCTTCGTCGGATTTGAGGGAAACGGTGAGGGTGATCTTGCGAACCGTCGTGGCCTTGGTGTTGGGGTCCTGCATGTTCTTCAGGACCTGCTCGAGTACATGCTCGAAGCGTTCAGCCAGGGCGCCGCCGGCCAGGTTATCGAAGCTCATTGGGGTTGGTTGATTGGGTTGTCTGTTCTGCGACATTTTGTTTTGCTCCTTCTTTGCGGTGATTGGTTGAGAGATGTCAGTAATGTCACGCTCATCGTCTATCTTGTTTCAATCCACGCCCCCCCCTGAGTGGGGAGCGACTCACTCAGGCATCACATTAATGCCCTTCACCATCTTCGTTTTTCTTGTTCTTTTCACTCCTCCTATTTGACTCCCTGATAGCCTCCACGACAACCCCGGCATCCGATAAGTCATCTCGGCAGAACTCCACATCGTTGCCCTCGAAGTCGAGGAGGTTGATCGAGCATTCCCCCTTCTCGGCATTGATCTCAATGGAGTAGCCGTCGGCAAGGTTTTCTATTATGGCTCCGAGGAGATCGTGAAAGTCCATCCTGAGCTTGGAAGGTTTAGAAGCAATGAGTGAATAATCTTCTACTTTCCATTCCTCTATTTGAGCATCGAAGGAATAAGTGCTTCCGTCATTTCGTGGACGGGGCGCTTCATATTTGTTTTTGGCTAACTCAGCACTTTTTCTAGTAGCGTGAAGACTAATTACATCCCACTCGTCGCCATCTGATCCACTACCAGTCGTGAGAATGAAAACGATTTTATCGTTTTCGGAAGAGAGGATCTTTTCTTTCAAGGCATCCCGTTCTTTCTTTAACGCATTCCGCTCTTTCTCAACCTCACGGTAATTCCTTCCAAGATCTTCGTGATTCATGTGCATTCTGGCAAGGCTTTCGCTGAGCCTCATCACCTGCGCTTCCTGGGACGTAGAGGGGATGGAGGGGGTGGATGGGATAGAGAAGGATGGATAATACTCATGTGTCGGCCTCATCCCCTTCTCGGCCAGCTTCTCCTCGAGAACGAGTAGTAGCTTTCGGCTCAGAATCGAAACCACCTTATTCTTTTTGGAGAGCTTCCTTGTTTTCCATGCAATCTCACCCTCCTGCCATGCAATCTCTTTATCCTTCCTGGCCAACTCTTCCTTGCACTCATCGAGCTCCACTTCTCGCTCGGTCAGTTTGTCTTTGACCTCCGACTTTTCCCTGCACAACAGATTGTATTCCTCTTCCACAATAGCGTTTCTGATTATGAGGCTATTGCTTTCCTTTGTGAGCCCTACAACCTCGTCTTTTTCTTTACCAAGCGCAACGCTGAGCTGCATGATCTGATCTGATTTCGCAGTATTCTCCGCAATGATTCCAGCGGGATCACAGTTCGTTTCAAGATCGTGGATATACCTTCGAAGAGGAGGGGGCAGGGCGTTGATGTTTTCCGAAGTGGGGTGCCAGCCTTCCTTGTGAAGCCAAGCGTGGTCAACTCGGGCGCCATCCTCATTTATTGACCTCCTATCATCAACCACCCACCACTTAATGACCTTGTACTGCTCCGGATCAAGCGGAAGCCTTGCGCCACTCATAAGATCGGCCGACACATTCCCGTCACCGTCCACCCAGGCGTCATATTCGCATCCTTCGGTGACGTGTGCCGTGCTGCCCGGCGTGGAAGATGATACGTTGCATTTTACCTGGATTGCTCTTGGCACCAAATCTCCGAAGGGGTAGGCGGATGAGCGGTAGTATATTGCCGGGGAAGGGGTGGCGAGGTGTGGTGGTGAAGGTTTGGGCTTAAAAGATGGTGATGGTGATGGTGTAGTATTTGTTTTGCTCATGGCTTTGATTCTCTCCTTTCAAGGCTATTCCTGACCGGGCTGTCCAGCTCTCCATTATTGCTTTCTTGCCTTCTTCCCCTCAATCTCCCGCACCACCTCATCAACCCTACCTTCCCGGCACTCCGGAATCCCCTTCCTGGCCCACGAAGCAATCCCGCGCTCGGTGTATCCGAACTTCTTGGCAACTCTGGCCCATGTGCCGTAGTGCTCGTAGATTTTGCGGAGGCGCGGGTCTATTTTGGCGAGCGTTTCCTCATGGGCTCTGAGTGGCTTGGAGGGGATGATGGTGGACTGGGAAGGGTGGAGGGGCGGCGATGGGGGCGGCGATGGGGGCGGCGATGGGGGCGGCGATGGGGGCGATGATGCTTGGCCTGCTTGATGGGACGTATTCTGGCCGTCCAGGCTGTCTTGATCTTTCATTCGTATATGCTCCTTCCATTCGAGGTTATCATCCTTCACCTTTCATTTTCACAAATTCCACCACAATCCTACCAAAAAAAATCCAGAATGCAAGATGTTTTTCACTAAAATATTCCGCAAATAGTGCTTGACTTACATGTTTTTCTCGTGAGATATTGGCGTTGATGGAATACTTGTGGAAGATTGATGTGGCGGTGGCGGAATGTGTTGACGATGATAAGGTCGTCAACCGGTAGACGCTAGATTAGCCCTGAAAAGAGAGATGCCGTATTGATGCAGAGACATCATAGTCTTATAAAGCACTCTCCTTCGAGGAGCCGGGACAGTGGGGAAATACTTGGTGAAGAAATGCTGTTACGTGTTGTTTGATAATGCAGCTCGATACGGCTTTCTTCGAGGATTGGCAATCTGATAGACCAGACAGATGCGGCAGCCATTTGGGCGACCCGAGGCTCCACGTGCAGGTTCGAATCCTGTCCGCCACACTCCAAGTCCATGAAACATTATTTACCATTTATTCCTTGAAAGGAGGAGCGAAAGACTATGGCGGATATCGATGGTATGGACAGCAAGGACAGCACGGACAAGGCATGCAACACCGGCAAGACGTTGAGCATGAATACGTTTGGAGGGGGTCGGATCATAAGAGCGCGCAAGCCCTTTCTCACCTCAATCGCGGCACAACTCACCATGAGCCAGGCGGTGCAGCGCGGGATGACGGTCGAGGAGATCCAGGGCTATCTCGAAGGGGCGTTCTCCACCCTTCTCGGAATGAGGAAGAGGGAGATGGAAGAACTTTCCGT